>Ga0123341_1006459_pt1 | contig 10605 bp, 6 predicted proteins | sample Turbeapinknodule_FD_89959 | JGI IMG/M metagenome (GOLD analysis project Ga0123341, IMG submission 89959) | Root nodule microbial communities of legume samples collected from Mexico - Turtle bean Mexico pink nodule | ecosystem: Host-associated > Plants > Roots > Nodule | place: Mexico: Nepantla...
AAAATAATTAATAATAATATATAATTATAATATAATAAAAATAAATATAGTTATTTAATATAATTATAATAATAATTAAGAAAATAAATACAAAAATAATCATATTTAAATTCTAATCTCAAGTCCTAACTTTAATCCTGATTCTAACAATAACCTTAATTATAACTTTAACCCTACTCCTTACTCTAATCATTACTATAACTCTAACCGTAATTTCAATTTTAATCCTTATTAACCTTTCTTCTTACCATAACTCTAACCCTAACCTTAATTACAACTCTTACCCTAACCTGGCCCAAATCATAATCATAATCCAAATCCATAATCTTAATCTTAAACCTACCCCTAACTAATTTTAAATCATAACCCAAACCCCTAATGATAACATTAATCCTAACCCTAGACATAATCTTAATCCTAAATTCACTAATAAATAAAACATATCTAATTTTTATTTTTTTTATACAAAGCACATTTATAATTTTTTTTATCAATTAAAAACATATATTTTTATAAATATTTTCTTAATTTTTTATTCTACTATAAGCCACGAGAGACTTGTTATTTTCAAAGAATTATGTAGTATAAAAGTTGGAGAAACTTATAAAAAGAATAATCATACGAGAGTATCTCAGAGAAATTAGTAAAAAAAATGATGGTAGACATATATTGTGAAGAAAAATGATAAAATTAGAGATTAAAGGAAGTTATAAAGTAAAATTTGGAAATGTAATAAGTATATAATTAATTTGAAAAATTATTTGCATAAAGGAATTATGGGTGTGATACTAGAATGAGAGAAGGAAATGGAGGAGAGTGAAGTGCTGCAGGAACTTGAGAAGCTATCGCACATAGAATCAGAAGAATCAGTGAATGAGATCCTCTGCACCCTCTGGTCCACCCGCAACACCGGTCTTCCCCTCTCCGACAAGTCCCGCTTCCAATCCCTCCTCCGCCTCTCTTCCCTCTCTCAACTCGACCCCGTAAGTAACCCTCTCACACCAATTTCACCGCCAATTCCCTCTTTTCCACCACCACCTCACCTATCTCGCAGGTCTTGGCGTGCCTCCGCTCCCTCCTCGGAAAATGCGCCCGCTACAACCTCCATCACCACGACCTTTTGAAGCTCTTTCCCCCCGACCTTCCGCTCCCACTCCGAACCAATCTCCTCTCCTCGTTGCGGAAAAACACTCTTCGATGGAAGGAGGACGCCTCGCTGCAATCCAAGGGAACGCCCACCGTTGCTCCTTCTCTGCTCTGGCCGCGGCATCACCCCGCTTCTGTTGCCCCGCTCAATCGCGCCCATTCCGAAACGGCCTCGCCCTGCTTCCAGTGTGACGCCGTTGCTCCCTCTGATGACTTGGTAAGTAGTGCTTCAACGAACCGGATTCAGTGCGGTCAGTTCTTTTGAAATCGATGTAGAATGAAAATTGACGATTCAGAATTTGAATGCGTGTTTTAAGTGTGATCTATAGAAATAAAACGTGAAACGTCTGATTTTCATTGGAGGGTTTAGGGTTTTAAAAGATAAATGTATGCATTTCACGCTCCGTTACACCCAACACATTACATGAAGATATGGTTTGATTTGAGCTTTATTCAACGATTTTAATGTGCTTACTTTGTGAATGCGAATGCGAGGAAAAGTTGTGCACTGATTTTTGTTCCAAATGGCCTAGTGTGAACTGACCAATATCAGTACTTGGTGAAAAGAATCAAGGGTTAATAGTCTAATCTTACATTTATGATTTGATATTTGATATATATACATAATATTCATTGTTGATTTTTTCTTTATTATCTAATTTGAGACGAGTAAAGATAAATATCCTTGCAAGTAGCATATGGTATATTCCTCCTATCTCCTCTCTTCTTTTGGCTATTTATTGAATTGAATTTGTTTGTTATCGTAAAAATTATAAAAAATGACATGGTAGGAAAGCCTTCCTTGCCTCAAATCAATGACGTGGACCATGGAGAACCGCGGATCATCCCCTGCAGATAGAGTGGCTATAATCAGCCTCAAGGTAACGAGGAGAGTTATGTATTATGCGTGGTTATTATGATTCAAAATCTGCTTTTAGAAGGATTCACTAAAATCTTGTTAACACGGTTAGATATTTTAAAGTAAACTCTCTTTTTTTGGCTGTTGTTGTAATGTACAACTGTGATACTACGAAGGATTTTCTTGTGATATCTGCTTTCATTTGTAGCTGCATGATTACAGTAAGTCTCCATCAGGTGAAACAGAGGTGAAGTTTCATCTCACAAGAGACACTCTTGAAGCTATGCTGAGATCCATGACATACATCAGGGAACAACTGAATACTGTAAGAATTTTTTCTTATTTATGATGCATGTTATACTTTGAAGTTGGCAGAAATTTAGGTCCTCGTTGAACTTTTCATATATCTTGTGGTTTATTTTTCAGTATATTATAACATTATATGCTAGGAGAGAAGTTTAGGAAAAAAACCTAAGTATCTTTCTCATCCTTACAATATAATGATTTTTGCTTTCGGTTGTGCATTTTAATTTTTTGTTCACAATCCTTGTAATGTCTAAATCCTCTTTTATCCTTCTGGTTAATTTTCTACACCAAAATGCTTACATAGCTTCGCCTGACATGCACACAAGTGTTTGTATTACATTAAGATAGATGGACAAAAAAAAATACAAGAATTGGACCTTAAAGAGATGATCATAGAAAAATATTATCAGTCTAAAATTAAAATGTATATATTTGCTTGAATGTGGAGAAAAAAAAAATTAAGCCCTAGGAAAATTTCATGAAGCAGTAGCTTTTCAGACAAAAGCCTCTGGTATTCTATTTAATTGTGCAATTTTCGAATGTGTTTGCAGGTTGAGACCTCTTCCGGGCCAACAAACAAGAAACAAAAGCTGTAGTTGGTCTTTTCAGAAATCAATGCCGTAGTTCCTTAGTCACAATACTTGGTAATATTATTAGGAGAAATATCTCATCCGTTGAAAACAGAGGCAGTAAAAGAAATGATAAGAGATATGTTGTAATGGCATTTGTTGCTATAAACCTACACTCATAAAATTTGCATGTGAGTGCTTATGACGCTTTCTCGTTTCTATTTATGGTGGCAATGCAATCAATATAAAAATATCTTCAAGTATTATCCCCCTACTTTTTGTGACATTGAAATTTAAGAGTAAATTTCGGAGTATTAAATATTATTATACATTCTAAAACAGCAGCAAACTGGTCCGATTTATGAAGGCAAGCAGAGACGATTTTCAATCTTGTCCAAAAATGGTTCCCTTGGCACTCTGTTAAACCTTTGTTCTCGCCTAAACGCAACTCTGTTTGTAACCTTTTTTTACATATTTTCTTATTATTTTACCTTTCATAGTTTGATAACTGTTTTTAATTGCAATAACTGTTAGGCTAATTACTTTTTACTGTATTAACTGTGCTTTTATAATCATTAAAAATGTGGATAGAGACGATATAGTATTTTAACGTATATACAATTATTATAACGTCCCAAAAGAACGAGGTAACTGAAGCTGACAAATCAAAACAATAATTAACAAAACATTTTAAATCTGAAACCTTTTACAGGTTATAACAATTGGGGTTCAAAAAAGCAGTAAAAATACACTTTAAAGATGCAGGCTAATTCGATAAGTAGTTAGAAAATTTGGGAGTGAATAGAACAAATGCAGTTATTATTAATACACGTTAAACGAGCCTAATTAAAGGCAGAATCCTTATCATACTTGAATTGTAAGTAGAGGCAGAAAGTCAAAACTGAACACCTTAATTACACTCTCCAGTGCTCAATTAACTAAACAAACTATAATTATTGATGTAAAATGTTCATGATGTAATTATATTTTCCTTGGAACAAAAAATGAAAGATTGTTGATGTATTGGTGACGAAAAAAGTAGCAAACAAGGAAAGTAAAAGAAAAACAGAAACACAGATTGATGTATACAAATAAACAAAATCCAGTCACCATTTCTACAATCAAAGTATAATGTACAATAATCCAATTTCTCTTTCTTTTCTTCTTTTTGGACTACACAATGTGCACCTGTTGGAAATAAACACTCACCCTGAATATGCCAAATTGCTCACACTCGGGATAAAATTGAACAAAAAAACTGCACGCTTCAAGAAATAAAACCAAAAACTCATTCTTGAAGAAACCAATCCAACAAAATTTACGAAACCTGACCTGACTACCATTAGCCAAGAGTTGATTGGTAAATTCCCATCACTGAAGGAAAAATAACTAAAACATAAATGAGAAACTTACAATTCTTTCTTCAGTGCTCAAAGTGGCCTCACCATATCAATCAGAATCGCTCGAGCTTGAGCTTGAGCTGGAACTGGAAGTAGATTTCCGACTGTGAGATTTTGCCTTGTCACTGGAGCTACTGTTGGGTACATTTTCCGATTTATCTGCCATAGTTCTGCTTGTTTCTTCAGAACTGGATGCTACATCCAAGAATTCATTCACCTTTGATGACCCAACTTCATTTCCTTCAACTTCGACTGAAGTAGCTTTCAAATCCAAGGAATTAGGAAGCTCCTCTTTATTACCTTTAGAGGCTTGCTTTAAAGCAATGTTAATATCTTCGAGAGATCTGGCTTCAACAACCTGAAGGTCTGAATTCACCTCCAGATGATCTTTAGATTCTTCACTAGCATGCTGATCCTCAATAGTACTTGGAAGTATAACTTCTTTAACATCCACTCCTTCTTGAAGTTGCTTAAAAGCCATGTTAACATCTTCAAGTGATCTTGCTTCAAGAACTGGGATGCCCTGTTCAACCTCTTCTATCTTTACATACTTAGGGAGTGAAAAAACTTGAGAATCTCTAGTTTTCTCATGTTCAATGTCAGTATGAAATGATACACCAGCATCATTGACACTAAAGTCTCCAACAGTGTCCAATTCTGACAAGAATCCTTCGTCAATTTCCTTCATATCATCAAAGTCATTGCTATTTTCTTCAGTAACCTGAGACATGCTCTCTTCTGAAGCAAGTGCAGTTTCTAGCACTTTGGATTCATTTTCAACTGCTCCATGCCTATCAATTTCCAAATCCACTTCACCAGAGGGTGCCCCGAATTCAGGGCTCTGAGATTTTTCTGAGGTCACAGAAGAAATGCTTGGTTGAAATTTGTCAGTCGCATCATGCAACTCTCCAGTTTCATCATTGGATCTGCCAAAGCTCTGTGCTGATTCAACCTGGATAGCATAAGAACTCTGCAGAATGTTAAAGAAAATATGATCAGTTTACCAGCTAATCTAGAGTCTTAAATCCATAACCACACTTTTTATGGAACAAACCCAATGCCAGCAGAGCTGGTATGACCTTCAGATAAAAATAGGTCAAAAGGACAGAACAAGTTATTCACATAAATCAATCGTGTTTGCAGAAATAGTCAAATAATACATAATTCAAACAGTTACAACTTGGAAAGAAAACATTCTATCAGTTGTATATATATTCTTACTAACCATCCTATTGTTTGACATCTATTTGCATGCGTCATCATTCTACAAAATTCCTATAGAAGTGCTTTTCTTCTGTTTGGCGGAGCAGAAACTAAAAATTCGTGTCATCCCTAACAAATTAAAAGAACAACTAATCCGATATGCCAAACTATCCAAATAAAAGTAACATGATCTCGGCCTACAAGGATTAGCAGTCTCAGTTTGGAGATGGGAATTGAGTTTTTCAAGATAATACAACAAAAGATCAGGAAAACTGGAAAAGCCACAAGTTAATATGAAATTGTAGGTAATGAGAATATGAGGCATGCTCAAAACCAATGAAATTTAGAGAGAGAAAAATATCTTGTTCTCTTCTGACTTCTGGGTATCAAAGAAAAGGAAAAATTGAACGGTAATTGCATTGTATATGTTTGGGATCTATTTACTTATTTGAAGGATATTCAATTGTCCATTCTTTAAATTTGAATGAAAAAAAATAGCTAACTCTACCATATTCAATATCTCAATGGGATAAAAAAAAGAGAAAACATCGGTTAATACAATTTTTTTTCGTAGCTTTATTGAGAATGAACAATACTTTATTACCATTTTTTTTCTGCAAAGGACATGCACATCAAATTAATTGAAATGTAAAAAGTATAACAGGTCTTTTTTATATACGTTACCCATTAGGGTTCAAAATAACTGCTTGTTTATATCCTACCAAAGTCATGATAGGGCATCAATGCAATGTGTAGATTCTGAATACATGTTAAAAAGATAAGATACTTTTCTCCCCCCAAAATGGAGAATCTGTAATATAGAAAAAATGTGTTTCTTTGGGATGCAGATGTTATAGGAAGTAAGCAGTTACTGCCCGAGAAACAATCCTATGATTTAACGGCAAGTAGAGATAAATAGAATTCCAAATCCCTTATGGATTTCGTAAGCATTGAGAATATTATCAATAGCATGCCTTCAAAATTAAAATCAAACAATACCACTATTTCCTTTAAGGACATCATCAAGTAATTTTCCTTGATAAACAAATAGACCCTTAAAAGAAAAATAAGTTTGGAGGATGAATTATTTAGATTAATGGATGCAGACATTGTCATGTGACTTACCTGACTTTCATCATGATCACTGAAAGATTGTTGAACCACTGATTTATCGGAGCTTGACAGACGTTTCTCCATGTTAGAGGGAGGCTTCTCATCACTTTCATGTTGACTGTCAGAAGTGAAAGCAACCATATTCTTATCCAAATCTTGGTAGATATCGGCTTCACCTTGCTGCACGGAACTTGACAAGACTTTATCCTGCTGAATCTGACTTATGCCATCTTTATTTAATGAAAACTTTTCTGTATGTTCACTTTCTTCAGAAGGTGGACTAGGATGATCCACTGGTGCTGGCCCTGCTGCCGCTGAAAGTTGCAAATGCTGTAGGGCAGGCATAAAGGAACCATCAGAAGATATATGGTGGGAATCAGAAGCCACAGAATCCAACATTTCATCTGCATCTTGGACTAACGTAGACACATTTGCACTATAATATCTTGATAGTTCGTTGGGCAGTGCACTTTCCTCCAGAGATTCAATATCTGATAGATGTGACTTTTCAGAATTTGAATCTACAGAATTTATATTGTCTTGGTGAAGAATTTCAGAATCACCATGTATGTTGTCGGCTAGATCCTGACCATGAACTAAGCCTGAATTAATCACATCGGAAATTGATCCCACATCTGAAGACAAATTTGAATCCACAGAAACAGTGATAACATGTGGCTCAGCCACTCTGGATCCATTAGCTGCAGATAACTCATATGCCGCAACATTATACACATCTTCAGATTTCTCAGACCTCAATTCACTTTGGGCTTCCACGTGAAGTTCAGAAGAGGCTGCTTGAGTTTTATCATGACCAGAAGTATTACTTTCATGTCTGTGATCATGCACATCCGACTCCTTATCAGCCACCTTAGCAGTTTCTACTGAAGCAGGAGGCATTGCCCTCTCCGAAAACTCCAAAGCAGAATCGTGAGAAGATAGTGAAGGAAATGATTGGAGCGTTTCAGAAGCCAGGGGACTAGAATCATAAACAGGGTCTACATGGTGACTATCTTCCACTTCACCACTACTAACATGCTGCAAGTTTGATTCCTGCACTGAAGCTTGTGTTGAAATTCCAGTTTCAGAGGCATGATCCTCTCCTTCTTGCAAACTCTCTATTTTCTCATCTGATATGCTGTCAATTACTTCTGATAGTGAAGAATGGCTTGATCTGCTGCTGCGGCTGCCGCTCTCCTCGTCACTTGATTCTCTTCTCAAATGTGTTTCCCCTGCATTAAATTGTTCATGGATTTCAACCTCTCTTGTTTCAGGATAAAATACCATCTCAGAAGGATTTTCCACCCCACCCAACACTATCTCAACTTCATCATGGCGAACATTGTTCTCCTCAACTTGTATAATCTCCACAGAATCATTTTCTTCAGAGGTTTGGCTTCCATGTTCAACAGCATCAGAAGCATGATCCATGTTAGATACCAATTCAGTTTCTTGAGACAAGTCCTGCTCACTGAATTTCCTATCATCTTGATCAATTGAACTCAAAGATTCAGTATCTGGAACAGAGCTCAACTTTGAATCACTTACTTCACTTGATTGCCTGTGAAATGAAGAATAGCTTGTTCCCTCTGAAGCCATCCTTTCAGATACAAAGATAGGTTTCCAATCATACCTCTCTTGCCTGGATAACCCCAGTACTGAAGGTCCCATGCTGAAACTTTCATGCCGCCGAAAAAGGGCATCTTTTTGATGAAACGCTGTAAACTCTTGTTGAAAACTGTCCCCCTTAAGATTGGGTTTTTCTTCATTTGAGTCGTAGGGAATATCAAAAGGGTTTCGTCTAGGCTGTAGAATAGAAGGAGCAGATCCAGGAATGGGTGGTAATCCCATGGCAGCAAAGGAGTCATCAGGAAAATCAAATGGATTATGTCTGGTCGTAGCAATAGGTGCAACATTACTGGGAATATCAGCAAAGTCTAAGTCTATTAGATTCTTCTCAGGCACCAATCTCCTTGCTCTTCTCCTGGCAATAAGATTCTCCAACCGTGTATTCCTTTCCAGCTCTAAATTTCCCAGATCCATGAGATTCTTTTGGTCATCCTCTGTCCATTTAATAGCAGATTTACTTTCATCCTCTTTGCCACCTGTAGCTTCTTCCTCTTCATCATCGGGTTCATCAATACCATCATCTTCCACATCGCCGGGGTTTTCAGTATCATCATCTGATTCGACACTGTCATCATCACTATTCTGGGACTTCTCAGATGCAGCATCAGAACCATCACGGGACACATGAGCTGGTTGTGGAGCGCCTAGGTCTAGTAGTGGGTGGAGTTCATCAAGCATTGGAATGATGTCAGCCATGGAAGCATCTGGTGAAGAGCTCTCAGCCCCATCAGAACCTGACTCCACTGAGACATTATCATCATCATCCTCATCATTTTCCACCTGTTTCCAGGATGAGCTAGCAGAAAAGTCCACTTGATCTCTCGGACGTTTCTCATTTTCAAATTCAAGAATATCATCATCCACTTTCTGAACCAAGACATATTGCTTCTCAATAGCTTCATCGTCACTTGAAACAGCTTCAGAAGTCAGGTTCTCTTCATAAATTTCCTTATTCTTTCCCAACTCAAAACTGTGAAATTCCCTTTCCCCTGTTTTTCGCTTTTCAGGCTGAATATCCAGCAAGTTTTCATCATCTGGGGGCAATTCAGAATGCAAGTCTTGATCTTCTTCTGTCCTATTATCCCTCTCAGTAACCAAACTTGCTTCCTCAATGCCCCTCTCTTCCACATCACTCTTATTTTCTGAATACCCCTTCACAAAGTAGCTCTCATCTCTGTCAGAGAAAACACTGTCCCCTTCCGAAAACCCAGCTTGGAAGGATGAAAAGCCATGAGTAACTTTCTCTTCCTTTTCAACTTCAGGCACATTTGGCTGCCCAAAACTGAGAAGGGTCCCAAGCAGAATAGCAGTGCAGACCAAAACAGGAGAAGCAGAGACCAAAACAGAAAACAGAAAAGGAAAAGATCTGTACAACAAAAGCAAGAAACAGAAAAACCCCAAAAGGAATGGATGGTTGCAAGCTGATCTGAAACCACCTCTGATTGAAATTACAACAACTTTCCTTATTTTGATTGCAATTTCTGATCCCATCTTCCCCTCTCTGTTTCTTTTCTTTGACAACTCTCCCCCTAATTAAAACCTGTTTTGATTGATCAAAGCATGAACAAACAAAAAAGGTACCCAAATAAGATCCAGTGACCCACCAGCACCAGTTCCCTCAAAAATAGGGGAAAAAAATTGGAAATTTATCATAATTCAAACTTAAACGTACCTCAGCATGAATCAAAACAATCCAACAGATCAATCCAAGCCTGAAAACCCCAGAAATTTAGGAAAAATTATGGGGTGATCACAGCATAACGTAACCAAATAAAGGAGAAAAAGGGTATGAAAAAAAATAAATGTTGGAGAAAAATGACTCACCTTATATTATTGTGGAAACAAAAGAAAACAAAGGGTAATTGAGAATCCTGTGCTTGTCAATGTTCCTTCTTTTGTTTACTCTATGGGGCAAAACATTGGCAACAGGAGCTATAAGGAGGAACTGAATGTGTGTGTTATGGTATTGGCTATGTGTATTTGATGGTTTGACAAAGAGAGTGTGGGGCGGCACCAAAAGAAGAGAAAGGGGAAGATTGAAGGAGAAGGAGAAGAAGAAAAAAAGGAGAAAAAAAAAAAGAAAGGGTAAAGAAAGCTATCATTACATTATTGCAACTAATTTTTTTTTTTCCTATGTTGCTTTCTCCAAAGAACCTTTCTCACTGTCATGCTATCTTGTTATGGTGAAATGTATAAAAAAAAAAAGAGTAAATGGTAGGACATTCTTACTTTAGTTGCTTTGTTTGGAAGAGCAAGAAAAAAAATAAAAGAAAAAAGAAATTAGAAAGTTAAGTTTTCTAATAAAGGAATAGAGAATAGAAAATAAAATATAAATGTGAAATCAATTAGATTGATATAATAATTCTTTTATATATTAATA
>Ga0123341_1006460_pt1 | contig 10604 bp, 11 predicted proteins | sample Turbeapinknodule_FD_89959 | JGI IMG/M metagenome (GOLD analysis project Ga0123341, IMG submission 89959) | Root nodule microbial communities of legume samples collected from Mexico - Turtle bean Mexico pink nodule | ecosystem: Host-associated > Plants > Roots > Nodule | place: Mexico: Nepantla...
GATGCCCGTATAAAAATCATTTATATCGATTCCTCGCATATAAAATCCTTAAGAATATCCCCTAACTATCGATCCCTCGCATAATTATAAGAACAACTTAGAACGAAGCTCAGACGTTTAATAACAATTAACATTTCAAGTTTATTCCTAGCACTCAAATATGTTAAGTACTGTTGTTTAGGTCCGAACCCTAAAAATACCCCCGGTCAGATTTAAGATTCTCAATTTGTCACGAAAAATTAAAAGTAAAACAACAATACCAATAATCAATCAAGAAATTTATATTAATATATAAGATATCACCTCAATACATAAAAGTTTGAGCAGATTACTCCCAATCTCAAAGGGTAGAATTAGCCAGCATACTTCTAGCACCTTCTATTCTCCCAATTGGGTTACAATTCACTCTATGGTGTTTTCCTCTCAATCTGGCACACTAAGGTTGAACCTCTAGCCCTCTATTTATCCTAGTTTTCTAGGGTTAGGTTCATTCCTGTGTCGCGCTAATGAGCTAAATGATAAAACATAAAAAAAGCCCAATCTTTATTTGCATCTTTTTTCATTATGGGACCTTTGAGCTTTCTCTTTTTAGCTCAAATTATTCTCCTTTACTCCAAATCTTCAATCCTCCCTAGAAATCTGCAATTAACACCAAATTTAGAAATAAAATGTTCTTATTCAAATAAAGCTCATAAAAAATGTAAAAAGGTATAAATTCATAAATTAGGGATTATTTTATATGTAAATTAGCAATAAATCCTCATAAGGGCCTATATTTTAATACAAAATTTTACGAAAATTAGACACTTATCATCTAGCAAGCTTTTATAAAAGATTGTTTCTAACTTCTCAAGTCTAGCTTCACCGCTCAATGAGTTAGTGAAGAAAGACACTCCATTTTGTTGGGTAGAGAAGCATGAGCAAGCCTTTCAAAGGTTGAAAGCTCAACTCACCAATGCACCCATTCTAGCCTTACCAACATTTGCAAAAACTTTTGAGCTAGAGTGTGATGCATCGGGAGTAGGAATAGGTGTTGTATTGTTGCAAAGTGGACACCCAATTGCTTGTTTTAGTGAAAAAATTCATTGTGTCACCCTCAACTATCCCACCTATGATAAAGAGCTCTATGCACTTGTGAGGGTCCTGCACGAGTCTTTAAAGTTAAACAAAAGAGATTCAAAATGGATGGGATTTCTTGAGAAATTTCTATATGTTATCAAATACAAGAAGGGCAATTCAAATATTATGGTGGATGCTCTATCAAGGAGACATGCCCTCTTTTCTAAACTTGGAGCCCAAATTCTTGGATTTGAAAACATAACTGAACATTATAAAGAAGATCAGGATTTTGCACCCACTTTTGTTAAGTACCAACATAGAGCACAAGAAGAGTTTTATGTTTCTAAGGGGTACTTCTTTAAAGAAGGAAAACTTTGCATAGCCCAAATAACACATAGAAAACTCCTTATAAGAGAATCACATGAAGGAGGATTCATAAGTCATTTTGGAGTTGATAAAACTCTTAAGCTTGTGAAAGAAAACAAAATTATGTACTCCTCTCTAAAGAAATCTTGTGAAAAAACTAAAGAAATCTTGTGAAAAGTAGCCAAAAATAATAGAAAAACAAGAGGAATGACAACTTAATAAGACTAATTTTTATACAACTGCTAAAACTAACTCATTTGATTTGTTTGATGACTCCAATAGATGGACATTTGATCCTGGAGGATGAGCATAGTTTTCAAAGCAGGAATAAGGTTGTTGTTCGAGATCAACCATGTAGATCTGAGGACAAATCCTCTCAAGAAGGAGGGGATCCAGCCACACACAACCACATAATAAGGCAGATGAAGACTTAGAGGTTGTTTATTGATTTAATTGCAAATATGGGTCTAATTGGGGTTTTGTTTATTTTTGTAGGCCTAATCAAGAGGACAACTCTAGGGTGAAGGAATGTACAAAACATATCCAAGAAGACCTCCGACTCATCAAAACATCAACTAGAGCTTTGGCCAGAAGAACACAAGAAGACTGAGTTTCTGCTGACTTGTCAACATTATTTGTGGGTCAAGCTTTAGCTTAAATAAATTGTATAAAGTTATTTAGGATTTCACGGGCCATGTATTGGGCCTAGTAGCATAAAATAATTGGACCAAATATTTGGGCCAAGTAGCATAGATTTTTTGGGCTTGTATTGCCTCTTTTGGATAGACACTTTAGTCTTCAACTCTCCACCTAGCTCAAGTGATTAGGCCTCACCTATCACTCTCTGATGGAAGAGGCTCCAACACCAACTCTATTGAAAGGCCACTAACATGCCAAATGGAGTCAACCACTAGAGTGATTATCAAGAGGATCCAAGAAGACGCATTTTACATGCCATAAACTCTAGTGTAGAGTGACATCTTAATTTTTGTCCAAATTAGCATAGAATATTTCTTTTGTATTTTTGTTAAAAATGACATTTGGTACCTAAAATTCCAACCTAAGTTTAATTAGAGCTTCCTAAGCTCTTAATTAAACTTAGGCCGGTCCAAGCTAGCCAATTGGAGCATAAGTTCTAGAATTCATTACACATGCTAAATTCTAGAACATACCTCCCATGTGCTCAAACTTTAGGCACCACTTTGCATTTTATATTAGCTTTGAATTTCCCTCTCTTTTTGCCTTGTGTAAACCGACCTCCAATGCTATTTAAGGAGTGCCTTGGCTCTTGGTTTAACAATATTAATATACACAGTGAATTGCTGCCAAATTTGAGCCAATTTTACTTCTTGCCCAAAACCTCTTAGGTTAGGTTATTGATCTTCAAATTTCCCCCTTACCATAGAAAGATGGTTTCACCACTCTCAATCCCTACCTATCATGCACCTTCAAGGTCACCATAGCTCCTAGGAGGACCTTGTTCGCTTACACTCCATAGAGCTTATGCCGATCACCAACAATTCTACAAATCATGAAGACACTTCTCCATCATTTGGTATCTAGAGTCATGGTCTTCAAGAGATAAGTGCCTTATTTCGTTTTTATTTTTGTGTTCATTCAATTCCGTATTGTTCTTCATGAATCCTTGATTGTCTTGCTGTTTTTGAGTTTGTTTTTATGTTAGATGCTGTTTTGGTTTAATCTAATCGATGCATTCATGTTCAATTTGTTCTTGAGCTTCTATTTTACAAATTTTGTGTAGGATTCCATATAGATTTGTGTTACTGTTCTGTTTTGGTTTATTTGAGTCTTTATTGCAATTTCAATATGTTCATATTGTGTTGTTTTGAGTCATTTTGATTTTTGAATCCAATTGTATTTTGTCTAGTCATGTTTCTCCTAAATTGTCATCAATTCCATGTAGTGTTGTTTTTGATAATTTTGGTTTCTTGATTTGCTTTGAGTCCAGTTTTAATCTGAATTTGTTTGATCCTTTGGTGTTTTTTCCTTTTAGATTTGAGTTCATATTTGTGTGTTAGATCCTTACAAATTCTATACATCAATTCCATTGTGTTCTTGAAGTTTCTTCAAACTGTTTTTAATTTCAGGATTAGGATCACTCTGTTTTAATTCTGTGCTGGCTGATTTTACTTATCAAATTAAAATCCGTTGAAGGAAAATTGTGAAATTCTGTATTTATACAGATTGATGTGTTAGAAAAACAAGAAAAAAAAGAATCAAGTCAAAATACAAAATATAAAAAAATGATAAATCAAATGAAAAAAGTGTACATCCTGGCACCAACAAAGATGGTAATTTGACAACATATTTGAAAAATTTATCACAATTATTTGGTGCATTGTTTTGGTGTGATTCCAACGCCAAAATTTTGCTAAGATCTTGAATTGTTTATGGTTAAAATTTCAGATTCAAATTTCAAATAGCCAGCTCAGCATAAATTTTCGAAGTCACGCTTTTTGTGCCTAAAATTTCCAGTAGTACTGTTTTGGTTTTTTTAATCAATTCTAGTGCCATTCCTTGGGTTTAATTTGTGTGCCACCTTTTATTGAGTGCTTATTTGATTGGTTGTCAAATTTATTCAACATTCTTTCTAGTTGTGTCATACAAATTACTCCATTTGCTGTTGTCCTATTCTAAATTTGTATTGTTCTTTGCTTTAATTTGCTGACCTCTAATTGTTGGTGAAAGAATTTCAAAGTGGTGCTTGTTAAGTTGGAATTAACCTTTGTGGTGAGTCCATCCCTACTTAGTAGGTACTGTTTTGGAGATTTAAATTGGCTAACCATAAGAGGTTAAGGCAAGGAGCTGCAACAAATAAGATTACAAACACATACAAATTGTGGAACACAACAAGAAAGAGTAACAAAAGCCAAGGATTGCATAGTATAGGAAATCTGAATTTTATTTTTGAAATTCAATTTCTATTTGAATTGTAATTGCATTCAACTTTGATTAATTAGTGGAATAATTACATATTAGACGGTGAGTGTGTCTTCAATGACTCTAAGTGTCTAGAAGCCTCACCTTAGGATTCGCCTAGTTTTAAAGCTTTTTAATTAGTAATCTTTAATTTGTGCTTAGTTAATTGTTTTACTTTACTTACTTGTTTTGTATTGTTAATTGCTTTGCATTGTTTTCTTTGCATAAAATTGTGTTTTCATTCCTACTTGTGATTTAAGTTAGTTACTTAGAAAAAGGTTTGTGACAAGTTTTGAGGGATAGTTGTTGGCAAGGAAAGACTTGGTACTTAAGAGATCCTAGTGATCCACCTCTCTTTCCTGGAAAGCTACCTTCACTACTATCCTTATGTTTTTTGGGGTAAAATACTTATAACACAAGTCTTTAACCATGTCTTCTCCATCTCGCAACTCTAATGAAAGTGAGGGAACATTTCTTAAAACTCTTTTGGAAAAAATTGCACAAGATGTTCAAGCACTTTCATATAGACAATTGCAACATGAGATCTAACTTAAAGAAAGGGATGCTCAATTTGCTTTGATGCAAGATGACTTGAAAATGGTTAAAGATGAATACACTAAATCCAAAAAGAGTTCGCATACATCTAGCTCTAGGGGCAATGAGTCATATGGAGAACAAAGTCTTAAAATTAATGAATACTACCAACCACCACCTATGAGAGTCAAGAAGGAAAAGAAAGAAAGTCCAAGAGAGGTTAGGGTTGATCTAACTCATTTCCATGGCAAGGAGAATGTAGAAATCTATCTAGACTGGGAGATGAAAGTAGAACAATTGTTTGCTTGTCACAAAGTGAGCGAAGAAACAAAGTACCCTTAACCACTCTAAGTTTTCAAGGCAGTGCTATGTATTGGTGGACGACCCTTGAGAGAAATAGGTGTCTTCATAAAGACCCTCCCATAGAATATTGGAATGATCTTAGGGGAGCTTTAAGATGCCGCCATATTCCCTCCTATTACAATAGGGAGTTAATGGACAAGCTCCAAAAACTCCAACAAAAGACCATGAGTGTAGAGGAATATAGGCAGAAAATGGAACTATATATGATGAGAACCTCCATTAGGGAATCCGAATCCATTACCATAGCAAGGTTTTTAAGTGAGCTTAATCTTGAGATTAGAGAAAGAGTTGAACTCTTACCTTACCAATACTTGAATGGTTTAGTTCAATTGTGTATCAAGGTTGAACAACAAAATTTGAGGAAAACTTCAAGTCATAGGGAAGATTTATACCCTAATTCTTATCTAAGAAGAGAGTTTAGAAGGGAGGAAAGTGGGCCTAAGGAAAAACCAAGAGAAACTCCTGAAAGTGTAGGAAAAGATATGCTCACTCCACCTATCTGCGCTAGGGATGTCAAGTGCTTTAAATGTTATGGAAGAGATCATGTACAAGCTAAATGCCTAAATCAAAGAACTTTGTTTTTAAAGGGGGTAGATGAGTATAGTAGTTGTGATGATACACCTAGTGGGAAAGAAGAGGAGAACAATGAGAGAGTATATCCATGTGAGGGGGAATTAATGATGATTAGAAGAACCCTCAACAACCAAACTAGTGTGAACCTAGAAACACAAAGGGAGAACATTCATACAAGATGCAAGGTTTTAGATAATATATGTTCTCTCATTGTGGATAGCGGTTCTTGCTGCAATTGTTGTAGCGTTAGGATGGTTGAAAAGCTAAATCTACAATTAGTCCCTCATCCAAAACCTTACAAACTTCAATGGATCAATGAAGATGGGGTATTAACTGTAGACAAGCAAGTGAAAGTCGAGTTTTCTGTGGGTAACTACAAAGATAACGTTTTATGTGATATAGTTTCCATGGAAGCTTGTCACATCTTATTGGGAAGACCTTAGCAATTTGACAAGAAAACCATGCACAATGGTCTAACCAACGAGATTATCTTCACCCATAACGAAACGAAGTTTATACTTAATCCTTTATCACATTCACAAGTGGTAAAAGATCAAGTACAAATGAAACAAAAGAGGGATGAAGAGAAAAAAAATATTAGAAAAAACAAAAAAAATCTTAGGGAGCCAAAGGCGTGGGAGAAGAGTGCTCCTTCCCATAAGGTCATTCAACAAGAAGAAATAATTAAAAACACATTTGAAAATATGTTTCTTGTTGAACAACTTTCAAGCCTTTTAAAAGGAACACATAGAAAAATTCCTAAAGAGGTTAATAACAAAAATTTAGAACAAGGGAGAAAACATTTAGAAAAGAAAATTTTGTACCCTCTTTAAAGAAATCTTGTGAAAAGTTGCCAAAAGTAATAGAAAAACAAGAGGAATGGCAACTTAATAAAATTGATTTTTATACAACTGCTCAAACTAACACATTTACTTTGTTTGATGATTCTCATAGATGGACATTTAATCCGGGAGGACGAGCATAGTTTTCAAAGAAAGAGGCTGCTATTCGAGATCGACTCTATAAATCTGAGGATAGATTTTCTCAAGAAGGAGGAGATGATGGACACCATCCAGCCACATACATTCCCCTATTAATGACGAGGACAAAGCCTTTGATTTGAGGACAAATCCTTTTCAAGAGGGAGGGGATGATGGAAGAGGCTCCAGCACCAACTCTATTGAAAGGCCACTAACATGCCAAATGGAGTCAACCACTAGAGTGATTGTCAAGAGGATCCAAGAGGACGCATTTTACATGCCATAAACTCTAGTGTAGAGTGGCATCTTAATTTTTGACCAAATTAACATAGAATATTCTTTTGTATTTTTGTTAAAAATGACATTTGGTACCTAAAATGCTAACCTAAGTTTAATTAGAACTTCCTAAGCTCTTAATTAAACTTAGGCTGATCCAAGCTAGCCAATTGGAGCGTAAGTTCTAGAATTCATTACACATGCTAAATTCTAGAACATACCTCCAATGTGCTCAAACTTTAGGCACCACTTTTCATTTTAGATTAGCTTTGAATTTCCCTCTTTTTTTGCCTTGTAAACCGGCCTCCAATGCTATTTAAGGAGTGCCTTGGCTCTTGGTTTTACAAGATTAATATACATAATGAATTGCTGCCAAATTTGAGCCAATTTCATTTCTTGCCCAAAACCTCTTAGGTTAGGATATTGATCTTCAAATTTCCCCCTTACCAAAGAGAGATGGCCTCACCACTCTCAATCCCTACCTATCATGCACCTTCAAGGTCACCATAGCTCCTAGGAGGACCTTGTTCGCTTACACTCCATAGAGCTTCCGCCGATCACCAACAATTCTACAAATCATGAAGGCACTTCTCCATCACTCTCCATACTTAGCTTGCACCTCCAAGAAAATTGCAAGCTCTATGTGAGCCTCCTTGCACGCCTCTTCCATTGAAGCTTCCGCCAATCCTCTCCAAAATTCAATCAAAGAATTCGGTCATGAAGGCACAAATCCATCAGTGGTCATGGTAAAAAGATCAAATGGTAAGTGGAGGATGTATACTGATTATACCGACCTCAACAAAGCTTATCCCAAAGATTCTTATCCTCTACCGAGCATTGACCGACTCATCGATGGAGCAGCAGGTCGCACCGTTTTAAGATTTTTAGATGCATCTATATATAACCAAATCCGGATGCATTTGAGAGACAAAGAAAAGACAGCGGTCATGACTGACTGCAACAACTTCTATTACGAAGTCATGTCGTTCGACCTCAAAAATGCAGGTGTCACCTACCAACGACTGATGGACTACATTTTCAAGGGGATAATCGGCCAAAGTGTTGAAGTTTATGTGGATGACATTGTCATCATGTCCGACAAATGCTGACAACACATCAAAGAATTACAATAAGTGTTTCAAGCCCTTCATGACCACGACATGAGGCTTAACCCCGACAAATGCGCGTTCAGGGTGGAAGGAGGAAAGTTCTTCAGTTCTTTGTTCACTCATCATGACATAGAAGCAAACCCTGAAAAATGTTGGGTGATCATCGAGATGTGAAGCCCTGAGAACGTAAGGGGAACTCAAAGACTAATCGGGCTGATTACAACACTCTCCAGGTTCGTACCAAAGCTAGCAGAGAGAACAAAACCTATTGTGCAGCTACTATGAAAGGCGGCTAAGTTCCAATGGACGGACGAGTGCGAAGGGATCTTCCTCCAGTTGAAAGCTTTCTTGGTGTGCCTCCACCCCCCCATGGAGCCCATAACTGTTTTTCTCGTTATCTCGAAGGATGCCATCAGTGCATCATTAGTTCAAGGGGTTGAAAAAATAGGAAAAAACAGTTTACTTCATCAGCTGAGTGCTTCACGACGTCAAGGTTCAATACCAGATGATTGAGAAGGTCGCGTTGGCCTTAGTGATAACTGCACAACGAATGCGTATGTACTTCTATAATTATCATATTCAGAACTGACTATCCCATAATGAAGATACTAGCGAAACTAGACTTGGCCAGACGGATGATAGGATGGTTCGCGGAATTTCAGATTCAATACCAGCCCAGGAGGACAATTAAATCCCAAGCTTTAGCTGATTTTGCAGCTAAGCTCAACTCTCAATGGACTTTGCATGTTGATGGTTCCTCCAACAACAAATCGTGCAGTGCAAGGGTGATGCTCGAACTTCTTGAGCAAGCATTGAAATTTGAGTTTAAAACATCAAACAACCAGGTCGAGTATGAAGCCATCATAGCCGATCTAAATCTAACCCTCGATTTGGAGGTAAAAAGACTTATTTACAAAAGTGAATCCCAACTTGTTGTCGATCAACTTAAAGGAGAATTCGAAATTAAAGAATCATTGCTATAATGGTACTATCATTTCATTCAGAATTTGATGGCCAGATTTACTGAGGGAATGATCCAGCGCATCCGTCGAGAACAAAATGCCCGAGATGATATGCTCTCACGTCTAGCCACGGTAAAAAAGAAAGGGCTCCATCAGTCGGTCATCTACGTTACCCTGAACAATCCTAATATTAGCTCAGATGAGTGTATGATGACTGATGTACAACCGAACTGCATGTCACCCATCAAACAATTTTTAATAGATGGGAATTGTGGGGCACACTCTGAAAAAATAGTGTGGTAGCAAGCCGCCTGGTTTCTTCTTATTGACCAAGATCTCTACTACCGAGGATATACTCGACCTCTCTTAAAATGTATCACCCCCGATCAAGCCAATTATGTCATGCGAAAAATACACGAGGGGGTATGTGGTACGCACTCGGGAGCAAGAGCAATGGCCGCTAAGGTATCAGGGAAGTTTATTATTGGTCGACCGTCTAGGGCGATTGTACAAATTTTTTGAGAAAATGTATTAAGTGTCAGGAATACTATAGCTTATCCTCATCAAAGGTCTGAGAACCTTCACTATATTCTCTCCCCATAGCCATTTGTGAAATGAGAAATGGACATCATCAAACCCTTTACTCCAGGAAAGAGGCAATGTAAGTTTTTTCTGGTGGGAATAGACTATTTTACCAAGTGGATAGAGGTCGAACCACTGACAGCCATCACAACACGAAATGTCCAAAACTTTGTATGAAAAGGGATTGTGTATCGTTTCAGAATACCACATGTTGTTATCACCAACAATGGTCGACAATTTACCAACCGACGATTGGATGAATTTTATGAAAAGCTTGATATTAAACATATCACGAGCTCAATGGAACACACGCAAACCAACGACCAAGTCGATGTCGCTAATAAAATCACTCTTAATGAATTAAAAAGGAGACTCGACCCAGCTAAAGGTAAGTGGACCCAAGAACTTCTCGAAGTCTTGTGAGCTTACCAATGTACACCACAATCTACTACACAGAAAACCCCATACAACCTGACATATGGGATGAAATGATGGCATTGAGCTCTTCTCTTTTGTGTTTTTGGGGTGGTTTGCAGAAGCTTAGTGGTTTGTTGATGGATCAAGGCCCTTCTAAGAGGTATGGCTGCCTTGTAGGTGCAGGAAGAGTAGGGAATTTAGGGAGGTTCGGCCAGCCCCTTTGGAAGGTGAAAGTATTGAAGATTAAGACCTAAATTCTAGGCAAGGGAGTAATGTATGACTCAAGTTTGGCAGCATAACAATACTCAATTTAATCTTCCAATACATGAGGTTGGCTCCTCCTTTTATAGGCTAAGGAGGACCTGAAATGATGACCTAAATGATGAGCAAATGCAAGCCAAATGAAATGCAAAAGAGTAGCACATGGAGGCACATGGAGCACA
>Ga0123341_1006465_pt1 | contig 10598 bp, 7 predicted proteins | sample Turbeapinknodule_FD_89959 | JGI IMG/M metagenome (GOLD analysis project Ga0123341, IMG submission 89959) | Root nodule microbial communities of legume samples collected from Mexico - Turtle bean Mexico pink nodule | ecosystem: Host-associated > Plants > Roots > Nodule | place: Mexico: Nepantla...
ATATATATATATATATATATATATATATATCCAAAACTATTTTATGATCCCACTTTTCTTCTCCTATGATTGACGTTATAGTTTATATTAGGTTGTTACGAAAATTGTCACTTTCCACACTTCAAAACCATTTTTCCTCTCAACCAAACTTACAAGTATTTCATTTTTATGAAACAAAAATATTTCAATAGGAAAATAATAGTTTCACAACTCTTTTGAATTTATATATAATTTTAATAGGATAAATTTAGAAATAAATATATAATAAAAAATAAATTTATAATTAAGTTATATAAAAAATATTAAAATAATAATATTAAGAATTGTAATATAATCGTGGAGTTGTCAATGAATATTCATTATCCTACCTTCATTTTTTCTAAACGGAAAGCGAACACAATTCTCTCCAACTATTTTATATATTTCCAGCTAAAGAAATAAATTGTACTGAAAAAACTCAGCTTCAACGAAAGGGGTTATTGCTTTATTTAAAGAGAACTAAATAGAAAAAAAGCACATGTATTAATAGATAATCATGTTCAATAATAGTAGGGAGAAGGTGTTGTGAATCTGTTGAATATTTTTCCAGTTTTCTAAATGATTCTGTTACTGAATTTTTTTGTATTTATTGAGTGAAGTATTTTGTTGTGAGTCATATATAGTCTTCCACATTTTTGGATTGAGATAATTTTTATGATATAGTTTAGGGTTTAGTGTATCGTTTACTAAGCATTATATTGTTTAAATTGATTTTACCCTAGTTGATATGAATATGATATTCCAACTTTTGATAAGGGTTAAAGGTAGAAAAATGGATGTTGGTGGGTTTGGAATCTAATTCCCTATCTTTTTGACAGGTTGATGCTTTATTTTTTTTCTTTTGCTCATTTTGATGTGAAAAGCTTAGCACTTAATTTTGCCAAGTTATAGTTGGAAAGGGTTTAAAATTGCAGCCTTAACCCTGCATTCACTTGTCCTCTCAGTCACCACCATGGATAGATATAATAGAAAAGGCAGCCATGCACGTGCATGAGAAATACACAGCAGAAAAGAAGATGATGGTGGGCCCTACCTAATTTCTCACTCACAACATCATAAAGCAAACATGGTTTTCCCCACAAACACTGCAAAGTGCAAACAACTCGTACTACGTACCACTCCCATGCATGTGCCTCACTTTGGGCCTAATGGGCCTCAATCACTCCAATCACTATTACTACGTGTTTGGATATGCCTTTCGTTTAGCGCAGAACCAACGATGGAACGCGCGTCAAACCAAACATGCAGCTATCCACTTCATCTGAAATAACCAGATATTATTTCATGTGGATATATATAACTTTTCTAGCTCCCATTCAATTGCACGTGTATATGTCCTCCATCGTTAGTTACTTCTCCCACCATCATCCTCTTTTCTTGATCTTCATCATCTCATTCCCACAAATCTACACCTCCTAACTCTAACCATTTTCTTCACATTCCTATAAATTTTTAGTTATGGACATTACAATAATGGAGAAGATTATGTATAATAAGATGTTTTTGATGATTTTGGAGAATGAAAAAAAAAACACGAGAAATTGGTAAACTTGTGTGATTACCAATGTTCAGATAACTAATTTTTTTTTTATCAGCTCAAAGTTTGCTCTAATTTTTTTTATCGGTAATAAAAAATAAATAAATGAGAGTACTATAGTATGGTTATATATAAATACTTCAATCATAATTTTATTTAGATTTAATAGTTTTAATCATAAATTCTTGGTATATAATTATGAATAAATTTATTATTTTAATTAATATTCCTTTAATTAGGTTTATTTTGGGCCTTAATTATTATTTTTATTATTTCTGTTTTTTTAACCCCGGTTGCTTATTTTGAATCAAAACAGGAAACAAAATCTAAAATAAAGAATTAGAGAATTGAATATGCAAATATCCCAGGAAAAGAATTGAAAAAAAATCTTCTACATGAATATTCTCTCAATATCCTGTAATTAAAATTCCTCTGCAAAAACCCTTCAAACATAGAGCAAATATACTTTGAAGATATTATTCAAGAAAATCTTTTGCACTCTCACAACAATGTTGGAATAAAATACAATCAAAACACAAATCTGAAGGAAAAATTGGAAATAATATACCTGGAAGAAAAGCAAGAATAAAATCTTAGACTAGCTGGAAATGAAGATATCTACTTAATAAGTTGAAATAGAAAATAAAACATATGATAATTGTCAATCAATATCATAAGGCAGATTTTGAATCCAATTATTTGCAAGGAAAAAAAAATATTATAACAAAGACTTCAAAGGAAGAAAGAAGGGGGCTTTTGGATTCATAGTTGCAAACATGTTCTAGACCTAGTTTTATTTCTTTTTTGTATTCACTTGTTTTACCTTCGTATGGAATGCTAAAACCTTTTTGTTTGATTTCATTGTAATTCCTCATTGAATTCTAAGGTTCTGAGTAATAAAAGTTTTAGTTTTCAATTCTCCATTGCAGTTGTTTTAATCTTCTAATATTCTAAAAAGTTGATTTTTTTGAGAGGTTGTACTTAAACGCATGATTTAGAGTATTCCTTGTCTTAAACTTTGGTTTCTTAGTTAGTTTGCAAAGTTCTGATTAATTTCTTGGGTGCATGATTCAAGAAAAAGAAGAGAAACATCCCATGAGTACACACATGGATACAAATGGGGTATTGAATTCATCAGTAAACACATGTTTTTCTGATAAGATTCGGTTGAATTGGATTAATGCATGTTTGATTTAGTTTAATCCTATGTGAGAATTGAAGGGTGATAATCTTTTGATAACTTGTGATAAATTCATTGGTGGAGGAACTTGGGAGTCAACCTACATTATTTACTGTTTTTAATCTCTACTTTATTTTCTTGCACAACTATCTCAATCCCTTTTTTCTTTATTGTTATTGCTAACTTTTCTTGTTCGTAGATAGATTTTGAACACTAATTTACTGATTTCATTATTGGATTTGTTAGGAGACGACTTAGGGTCATCTGACCAAAATTATACTATCATCTCTCTAGCGTTAGAAGTTCTATGCTGGAATATTTTAATTTGACTACTAAACAACAACTATCACCCCTTTTACATCATGGTAGGAAAGAAGACCTTTATCACATGCCAAGGCATCTGCCTCTCAGTAGATATAGCTCTCCAAAACACTACGTTCACAATTCCATATACATTCTCCCAATTGAAGGAGCAAATGTTATTTTAGGGATTGAATGGTTGTGCACCTTGGGCTTTATTACAACAAACTTCTTTATTCCCAACATAGCCTTCAACCACCTAAATCAGCATATCACCCTAAAAGCCACAAAAGCAATTAAGAAGTGGCGTCAGTACTTATTAGGCACTCCATTCACCATTTACACAAACCAAAAAAGCCTCAAGCCTTTCATCCTAAACAATTTAAACACGAGAACAACAAAAATGGATAACTACAAGGGTATGACTTTGAGATAGTGTACAAACCTAGCAAAACCATTACAATGGTTGATGCCCTCTCACGCCAGGAATCCTCGCCAAAGTCGTTGTTATTCGCCATCTCTTTCCCCATGCCCACAGTCTTCCAAGAGCTCCAACAATATTACTCTATCGTTGATGGCTTCCACATAATTCAATAGCACAGTCAAAACTAACCATCACAGTCATTGTTCCATATCTGTAAATGAATACTATTCTTTCGCAACCAATTTTTTCTCCTAAATGCAAAGAGTTTCCGCCAACAAATTCTCAGCGAATGTAAAAAATCTCCCACAGCAAGGCATTCATGTCTAAAACCCACAATGGTAAGAGCCGCAACCTCCTTTTATTGGCCAAGATGGACCCATGACGTGAAGACCTTCATTCAACACTGCTCCATGTGCCAATGCAGAAAGTTCTCGCCAAAAGAACCCAACGGGTTAATCCAACCGCTGCCAACACCAACCCAAGTTTGGGAAGATTTAACCATGGATTTCATCACCCACTTACCTTCCTCAACAAGGCACACAATAATATGGGTCATATGTGACTTCCTCACAAAATAAGCTCACTTTCTCGTGCTTCCAACTCACTACACAACTCAAAGCATTGCTCGCATATTCTCCAGTGAAATTTGCCACCTTCATGGAGTTCCCAAATCCATAATTTCTTATTGCGATCCCATCTTCATTAAAAATTTCTGGCAAAACCTATTTCAAGCACAGGGAACAACTCTCAAGTTCAGCTCATCATACCAACCAGACAGATGGTCAGATAAAAGTTTTAAATAGGGTATTAGAAACGTATATGCATTGGTTTACTAGTGACCACCCCAACTCCTTGTATCAATTCCTCCATCTCGTGGAACTATGGTAGAATACATCGCACCACTCTGCCATCAGAACATCTCCCTTCACAGCGCTCTACGACCGTCCACCACCATTCACCTTAGACTTACTCCACACCCCGCGAATTTTTATTATACTTATTAATAATAATAAGTATAAATTATATTAATAATAATAAGTATAATAAAAATCATAATATATATGACCAAAAAATTTGTTTTGTCTAATGATTAATGTTTCTTTGGTCACTGAAAGGACTTGACTTCATATTGGTTAATCATCCATTAAGCTCGCGCCACGCAACTCTGAACCTTATCAAATAGATTAGTTGGAAGAAAGAGAAAGATTGTCTATAGTGGGTACTTTCGTATTTATAAGTATTTATAAATCTCCATGCGAAGAAGTGGATTGATGGGAGCGCTTTAATTTCCTAAAAAATGTCAAACCTATTTTTTTCACTTTCTATATGTTACGTTTGCTTAAGAAAATAACACCAATAATATATACAAAATTATTTGGTTGAACATAGAGTGAAAGAAAAAAAAAGGGGAAATATTGAATTATAAATATAAAAAATCAGTTTTGTGTACTCTTAGAAGTTCAAAATTCTTTTTTCTGTGTCTTTCACACACGAAACATATCACAAAGAGTCTGGATAAATGTGAAACATTTTTTAAGAGTTGAATTTTAAATCCTTAAATTTAATTAGTTTTGGAGTGAATTTTATAACTTAAAATAGAATAAAAGAGATATATGTTGGTATCATCAACATCTTTATTTTATAAAAAATAATTAAGATTTTCTTAACTACTGAACCTAAATAGAGCTTGAGTTTTATGTAATCTTATTTCTGGACGGGTCATCGTTGAAAAAATTATCAAGCAGGATGTAGATGGGAAAATAATTTATAAAATTTAGGTTTCTAAAATACCCATATCAAGCGAAAAGAAAAAGAAAAAGAAAAAATGAAAACATAAAAGATTATGAAATGGAAGTAATTACGTGTTATTTTGGACTTGATAAAGAGGTGAAGTGTTGGGAATGTTTTAAATAGCCAGGGGATGCACCTTTTAGTGTAAGATTCTGTTTAATTAGCTTCATCCTTTTAATAGCCCTTTTTTTAATTAAAACAATTTAATTCGAATGTGTTATTTCTAATACTTTATAAAATGATTTATAAACAATTGATTATGTAAAATTCATAACTAATCAGAATCTTGGACAAGGCCCGTTAAGGGCCTTGGTATTGGGTGTACTTACGTTACACTTTGTCAAAGTGGGGTAGGGTTGCCAAAAAATTAGTGACAATTATCAAAGTCATGAATAAATATCTAGAACTAAAACATGGTTTGTTTTATTCTTTAATAACTAAAGTAATGAATATGGTTATACTTTAATTTCTTGAATTTTTTCTGAATGATTCAATAGTGCAATCTGTGATAATAAAAAAGTTATTAGGCTTATTGGGACTGAGTTGTGATTATTTTATCCTGAATGTAATGGGAAGAGGAAGGTTATAACTTGTAAGCAATGAAGAAATATAAGTTTGATAACATGTTGGTCTGCATCACACATCCTATATCTGGAAAACACGTCCACAAAATTGCAAGTTGTGATGATGATAAGAGAAGAATAATTGGAAGATGATGAAAATAAATGAACAGCACACTTTGTAGAAACAAACAAATTCCATTATATTTTTGTTGGCCTGTTTTAATATTTATGATTCATTGAAGGCTTATCATGAATGTGAATTCTAGTGAATTAATGGAGTGGAGCCATGGAATTGACTCTTACCCAGGAAGCCAGGACCACGCCACTGGGGCACCCTATTTTCACATGCAACAACTCAATTTTCCAGCTATTATAGAATGAATGACCCATTATTTTATTCCCAAATTCAAATCCACCAAGTTTCTCTCTTCCACTGTATTGTTATTGTTCAAATTTTGAAAATTTTGCAGTTTAAATTTGAAAGAAGGTTTGTGTTGTGTGTTTGAGAGTGAGGGAACTTTCGGCTGAATCGCGTGACAACAGCGACATCACTTGTTGTTTAGGTAAAAGTTGGTAGACACCATAACCCATTCGCGACACTCACCGTTTTCAACTTCCTCATTTCATGCTTCATCAAGACACCCTCGTGGGGTGCCCATTAAATCCTCTACAATCTATTCAATGCCTTCTTTTTTTCATCTGTTGCATTGATCCAATAATTTCTTTAAAGGGGTATCAGAGATTTTAAAAAATGAAGAAAAGGCAACAACTTTTTCTTGGGTGACAGTGAAATTCTTTACTTGTACCATGTTCAATGAGCTCTGGAAGCGATTCCAAGTTCATTATCTGTAAACCACTCTCCTAAACGCGTTAGCATTAAGCATTGACTTTTGAGCACAGTTGAGAATATTGTTTTAGAACTATATGCATGTGAAATCTACCTTGGAAGTTTCTAATGTTTATACCTTAACCTTTAAAATTTAGGAAGACAGTGATGCAAATGGTTGGTAATTTGGATAGAGTTAAGCAAGTGGCATATAAAACAAAGGACACAGCTATGCGCATATGAAGGGATTGAGTATAAGTATATGATAGCAGAGGGAGAAATGATTATGGAAAATTCTAAAAAGAAAAGAATGAATCATTGACACCACAGAATTAAGAAATTGGTAGCAAAGAAGCATCATTGGCATGATTGATTAACCGGCTAAAGCCACAGCAAAGATGGGAATAATGGACAAAAGCAACATTGCCCCACTGAGTCCTTTGCAAGATGACCATCTTGAAGCCATGTCAGTCTGCATTCTATTTGCTGCCACACCATGCGCAAATTTGCATCATATTGACCACACCAATCATTTCAAACCACACAACAAAAGGGGTCTACCAGTTACCAAAAGCTTTGTAAAAATTTAAAATTAGCAGTCATTTAGAAAAATTAATGTAACATAATATGATAAAGGAAAAAAAATAAATAACAGAGGCCTAGTTGTATGGAACAAAAACTAATGCACAATGGATGTCTTTTCAAGTGGTCTCAATGCTGTAGGAGAAGATGCCAACGGGAGAATCTGAGATGAACCTGAAGGAAACTGGGGTAGATATTGCTGAAGCTGTTTGGATTCTGTTGTGTCTTTGGTGTGAATAATCCTAAGAAAGGACCCATCACTGAAATCTGTGGCCATGGTTTCCTTAGGGGAATCTTTAATCCCACATTCTTGTACATTCTCTGTAGCCTTTCTCCGAGCCTCTTCCATCAATCTTCTTTGCAATTTCTCTTCTGCGTCCCTCAGAAACTTGAATTTCGGAGGTGGAGAGGATCTAAATCTGTTGTAATCTAATTCAGCAGACGATTCAAAGAGAGGGTTGAATCCTTGATGCTTGTAAGAATGAAGAGGGTCCAAAGCCAAAGGACACTTCAAAGGAGAGGAAGCCAAGGGGGTGAGAAAAGGGGTGTCAATTGTCAACATAATATCACTGAGGCTCCTTGTTCTTGACCCCTTTCGGCTCCTATCACCCCTAGATTTACCATCTTCAGACTCCAAATCTTCCTTGGTTTCCTCCTTGATGGGGAAGAGAAACCTTGGTGGACCAGCCAGATTGTGCAGCCTCATCAACTCTGACTCCACACCCTCTTCTCCAAAGGACTTGTGCAGCAAATCCAGCTCCATCTCTGGTTCATGAATGGTGCTCTCTATGTCCCGCACAACCCCTCCAGCGTTGGCACCATGCAAGCTGCAAGGGGTCTTCCAACACCCCCAATAGAACACCCCCTTTGCGTAATTGCCATGATCCATCCCAATATCCATCTGTGCCCTTCTCTTCTTCCACCATAAGAAATAGTAAAGCTGAGCACACAGAGCAAGCAGAAGACACCCAAACACAAGACTCAAAGCAACACTCAACCCACCGAAAGACATGACCCCTTTACAAGGGAATCAATCTCACACCTTCATATCAAGCCACCAGTGGAACCATTAAGTGAGGAGAAGTAAAAACTAATAATCAAGGCCCTAACTTTTCGGTGGTGGTTGAAAGGTATCGATGTTTTCGCAGTTATTAAGGAAGAAACTGCTGTCGGAAGGACGCTACGCTGTCTAGATTGTTAGTTTGGCTAAAAAACTGTGCCACAGTGGACCATGCAGTTTCTGGGAAAGGAGTGTCCTTCCATTTATGAAGGTCACGTTGTAAAGACAATACTCTAATTTGGGTACCCAAAACACACGCCTAACTACCCTAGTGGAAATTGTTCTTGGAAGCCCAAAACCTTAACACAAGTCTTACCACTACCTTATCTCCCAAGTTTACCACTCATGACATCATTTGATCGTGTGTGTCTGAGTTCCATCGACCACAACGTGGATTCCAGAGACACAGATCCAACGTTAAAACTAATGCGCAGCCAAAAGCAAAGTTTCTAAGCTTCAAACACGTCTACGGAACTGAAATTAAATTAAATTTTGGTAGACAAAAAGAGAGAGAGAGAAAAAAAAAGCTTAAAAGGAGCGGTTTGGTTGAGTAATGTGGGCTGAAAGAAAGAGTAATAGATGTGACATAATGGGCTTTATGTATGCGTGCGCGTCACCTGTGATTTCTGCTCTCTTCTCACCCACCAACATCATACTAACAATTTCAATTTCACTATCTTATAAAACGAAATTAATTTTTTTATGGTTAAATTTTAGATCAAGTGTTTTTCATATGAAATTATTAGAATGAGTGTTTCTACATATAATATAGAGAAGAAAAAAAACATATTTAGATCCATCAAAGACTTTGTTGCCACCACCTCAAAACATTTTTTTTATTTTTAATCAACAAATTTTAATGCACCATCGCCACGACCTGGTACACAGAAAAATGTGACACTCCATGTACAGCTAGACTACATTACACACACAAGTTATTTAATACTTTAAGAATTTAATTCAGCACACTAAATGTTTCTCATAGTTATGCTCCTTCCATGAATCAATCAATGCCTTTTTCAAAATTGTTGTCTCGGATTTTAAGCAAGGATCATTATCATAGTTTAACAATTTGATTTTGTGACGAAAAAAAATGAGTTTATTAAGGAAGTTTTTGGGTGCATTTGTGTGAAAATATTTGTAAAAAAGCAAGAATAAAGGAATTTTGTAGCTGTAGAGAAAGTCCAAGAAAACACATAATTTTAGAGCGTAGTCTAGAAAGGTTATAGATAGTGGGAGGTCATGTGTAGGTCATCCATCTCCTAACACATGTCGTAGGTGTCCTTAGAAATATAGAAAAATGAGTGTGGTAGGGAAGCACTAGGAGAAAGTCCAACCAAAAAACTACAACTTATGATCCATTTCAAAAACCAATTATTCAAACTCTACAAACTTTTTAAGTAATTTATTTGACCAAACTACCTATTTAACAGCTATAGTAAGATTATTTTTCTTATAAAATAAATAACAAAATAAGTCATAAAATATCTCAATCTCATATAATCGGTTTATAAGGTGAAGTTTACACCTACTTATATATAATAAAATGATTTTATTTTTAGTGTAAGATATTTGATAATATATTATAAATTAAATGAATCTCATAAAACTAATTTATGAAATATGGTTTGCCTCCAAAATTTTGAGTTATGATTAATGTTAGATCCTCGGTAAGTAACCTAGTAGGTGAATTTTGGAACTTGTCAATGGCGCCCACGACACAAGGGTTCAAAAGCTACCCTTCTTCACACGTTTGACGTATGAATGGGTTGGTTCATCTCTGTTCAATTGCAAAACAAATCACAGACCATAGCATGTTTTTCTTTCACTTTTTCTAGTCAGCAAAACATGCTTCAAAACAAAAGACTGAGAATTTGACTGGCTGCACTTGAACAAGTCAAATTTAAATCCTTTCAAATTTTCAACAAAAGTAGAATTAAAAAGAGTAAAAAAAATTGTGAATGTAATCATGGCATTTTACCAGTAATTAAGCTAGATTTACATAAAGTTTACGTTATTTATCTGGTTAACGCTCCTCCATTGCCACGTATGTATCCGTTACACAAAGCCCATCAGAGTAAAAAAGTGAAAGAGTATAAAACATATACTTCACACTTAATATTTTAATTTATTTAATTTAAAATATTATTATATTATTATAACGGTTTGTCGAGAATATTTGTTTTACTTTTTTGGGTGTTAAAGAAATATTTTAAAGAAAAAAATAAGTAGAAGAGTTTATCGGACTTTTCAAACACAAATTCTACAATACTTACGGCGTGGATATTCCTTGTCC
>Ga0123341_1006466_pt1 | contig 10598 bp, 11 predicted proteins | sample Turbeapinknodule_FD_89959 | JGI IMG/M metagenome (GOLD analysis project Ga0123341, IMG submission 89959) | Root nodule microbial communities of legume samples collected from Mexico - Turtle bean Mexico pink nodule | ecosystem: Host-associated > Plants > Roots > Nodule | place: Mexico: Nepantla...
GAGTATTATATTATATATATTGAAAACTATGGTAGTTGATATAACTACCATACCTTTATTCTGTTTCTGATCCCAACGAACCAGTGAAACTATAACTTATGTGTCCATTTATAAAGGTTTTTTCAAATAGAAAATTATAATAGTGGCATATAAAACTGACATAAAAATATGTTAATTTATATTTTTTGCTTTAAAAAAAATCAAAAAAATAAAATATTTAATAGAAATGAAAAATAGCCCTCCATTTTTTTTTTCCTTTAAAATTCAACAACCAATTTGTTAACTTTCTTGTGTCCATATTCTTGTTTGTGCAAAATCATTGTTTCTTCTTTTTATAAAGTCATAAACTTTAACAACAATAATGAGAATAAAATTGAATTTATCCATAAACATCCTTAGATGCTTTTCTTCTCTTTATTTATAATTAGTATGCACCCTTTTCAAGTTACAATGAATGGAAAGAAAGAAAAAAGGTGCAATTGGTTGAATCCAACCTTTTCTTGAAATAGCTTTTGGTCTCTTTCGGTATGCATTAAAAAAGGCACAAAACATTACTAGTTAGAAAGAAAATTATATTTTTTAAATGAAGTAATTTTAAAAATTTTAATAATATTTTTTCTATGTAATGACAAATGATTATTGTTATTTCAGGTGTCAACCTGAGATGTCAATAGTATAATGATGTATAACATGTAAGTTTTTTATATAAAAAAAAATAAGTAATTTTGAAATTATATTAATCAATTTACAATTATTAATTGATACCTTTTAATTTTAACATTTTCCTTTTTTATATAACTTCATCTCAAGGATATAATAATTGTCCTGTAATAGTTCATAATAGTTTAAAATTAAAACCCCTAAATTCAAGCAACTAAGCATAAAACATACATTAATGATGGCTGCTAGATATATATGTTTACAAATGTATTAAAAAATGTTGTTTTGGTCAATAATTTATATAGAAAATATTGATAAATATATTGAAAATGTTGACTAGAAGTTCTAATAAGTGATTAAAGCCACGGGCCAATTTGTAGACTTTCACCAAAAAATAATATTGACTGAATAACAGTAACTAACTTTTTTGAATTGTTAGGTATGTTGGATATCAAAATATTTTTTTTATTTAATAATAATCGAAATATTTCTATTTAAACCAAAAAAAAATTAAATTATTTTATTTAAATAAAATATTTAAAAAAATGAAAAAAAGTAATGTATATTTAAATTTCTTGAAAATGGTGAAATTTCCTATCCATTCAATTAACATTGACATTGGAGACCAAAAGTATCTTTCTCTGGAAAAAATCTTGCTGCAGTGAAATGGTAGGACCGTTGTTGACAAAGTATCTCTCATATTTAACGCTACTATAGACAAATAACTCAAACTTGTGACAATTTATTCATATGCTCCATTGTCTTCAAAAGTCAGAATAAGTGCACAAATTATGCAGAAAAATTAGCTATTTAAAATGGTTTTCGTGTAGTAATCAACAATAAACTTTCACATATAATTGTGCCCCTTTAACATGTAATTAAAAGTTTGATTTTCAAGTTAATACTTGTAGGTAACATTTGTTTAGAAAAGTTAATCTCTTAATAAATTACAGTATACCAAGATAATTTGTCTCTGACTTTGAAATAAGAGATGCCCGTTTGAAATTGGTTCTGCACATGATTATTGTAAGTGTCTTTCAATAAGCAGTTTAAGTAAACACATTCAGTAGTAAAGTTCACTTTGAAACTGAAGTTAAAACCAACTTTTTGTAAGGTTATAAGCTACTTTAATAACATAAATCAGATCCATTTAAGCTTCTCTGACAAACATTCCCTTTTAGAAAAATTTTAATCTCTTTTCACTGTGTTACTATTTGCTTCAGATAAGTCCATACAGAAAAGGATAACCAACCACACCATGGCCATTTGAGATTCTCATTTAAGCTATAACACTGTTGCTTGCTGCTATCTACTTTGGATAAATCTTCAGATGAGTCAACATTTCCTTATATAAAACTAACCACAAAAGAAAGATAATCACACAAAGAACTGTTCTGATATATATCTTATATAATGTGTACTTTACAACTATTGTAAGATAATCACGTTGTTATCTAACCTATACAAGGGGATAGGTATAAAGTGTGAATGAAGAACCTGAACAAGCTAACAAAATGAAATGACAACTTTCTTTTGTAGATATGTTTATACAGTTCAATCAAAATGGGAGAAAAATAATGCACTTGATCAGTGGTTTTGAAGCCAATCCTGGATTGCAGAGCGAAGAGCGCGATTGGGAACAAGATTGTGATGTGCAAGCTTACTATTAGTCATTGGTGAGTTGTCATTACCACCATCAAGCCATCCTCGTATAGCCTCAGCTTCATAAGTAAAACCATCTGCAGCTACATGTGGATCTCGCATGACTTCCTGCAAAGTAGGAACACATGCAGGGAGGATTTTCTTAGATAGCAGTTTTGTATTCAAAGACATATCATTCCATTAATTGGAAAATATCTTGCCAGATAAGAAAATAAAGATATAAAGAAGGTATTTGACTCTAGAGTGAGCAACTCACTTTAGAAGGTAAAATAAGCAATCTAAGCCGTGAGAAAATTTTCAGTTGATATATCTATACATCCATGATTTGTTATGCATGTGAACGTAATATTCATCACTGGTTTTCTGATCATAGACTGAAACTACCTACTTTATCCTATAACATGCGTCCTTAACTTTAGAGGTGTTGAATCCTAAAAAAGGGCAACACTGTGAAGCTGTTTCCAGCATCTGAACCCCATGACCTCCGGGTCAAAAGGCAGAAATCTTACTTTTTTTTGCATCAAGCTCGGTCGTGAGTGAAGTAAAAATGTTTGAGAATAAAGTAACTAAAGAAAGAAGAATGGGAAAATGAAAGCTTGAAATTTTGGTCAACTTTGAAATGAAATGAGAAATGGAATGAGTTTCATTTCCTTAGACAAATGTTCAATGGGGCAGAGGCAGAGATTCTACAACAGCACGAGGGCATCACATTTTAAAAGCCTAAACTCAAAAGAAAGGTAGACAGAGCTAGTTAGTTACCTGGAAGATTGGGCAAATAAAATATGATGGATGTTGTGAAAGTCCTTCAGAACTTAGTCCAAAGGAGTTTGTGCCTCCAGAAGAAACCCTCATTGCATCAAGTATCCTCCAGACATCAGAATAAAGATCTGGCCGGCTCTTTCGGTTCATATCGCAACATCTCAAAGCCAGGCGAGCCAATTGTTCAGCCTGCACAAATGGCCAGTCTCCAGCCAAAGGATCCAATAGGGATTTCAACTTTCCAGTGTCTAATGCATATTTCACTTCCTTTGTTATTCCCAAGGCTGGTCTCCCAGTCAACAATCTCAACAATATGATTCCAAACGAATAAACATCTGACTTCGGAGTAAGTTCCCCTGAGGCAAGAAATGCAGGATCCATGTAGACAAATGTTCCTTTTGGGTCAGTTTTCCAAAACTGTGTAGAATTTCTACTGGAACTTTCATAGTTTGATAATATACGACATATTCCAAAGTCACTAAGCTTGCTAATAAGGTTTGCATCAAGCAGAATGTTGGAGGGTTTCAAGTCACCATGCACTATGCTGTGAGGTTTACTGGAATGGAGAAAGATGAGGGCAGAGCATAGTTCAGTGGCAACGCGAATTCGAGTTTGCCATGATAATGGAGGGGTATTATCCTTGCAGGCAAGGCGATCTTCAAGGCTTCCATTGGGTAAATACTCATAGACAAGAGCCCATGCATCTGGGCAGGCTCCAATGAGTGTGATAAGATTGGGATGCCTTAGCTTGCTCAACACATCAACCTGATACAGAACCGAAGGTGGGGATGAAAATAACTATCCTTTTTACAAAAATTTAGCTTATAAACCCTTCATTCATACCTTTAGAGACAAGATTGATAATATATTATTATACCAAGAACCAACAAACACAAGTTCCAAAAGAATATGCAAAACATGAGGAGAAATTAAAAAATCTGTTAATTTTTTGCTGCTAACTCTTCTCACAGTTTTTTTTTTTTCTGATATCAGTTATCTAAAATGTAATCTGCAAGATACAAGAAAGATCAGTTAAGGCCAAATTTATTTTATTCTTGGACTTTCACACAGGGTTTTTCAGAAGTGCTACATCCAGCACACCAAAAAGTTATCAATGATTAGAATAAGATGTTTAAACTGTCATATAAAAGTCAAACCACCTCACCTCCTGTTGAAACTCCAAGGGTCCTTGCATGCTGTCAGAGTGCAACATTTTTATAGCCACCTCAGTGTAACTCAAGACACCTTTAAATATACTTCCATATCCACCTTGTCCAATTTTTAAGGATGGATTGAAGTTATTTGTTGCTTCTTTAATCTCTGAAAAAGAGAATTCTGAGAAAAATTGAGGGACATGGGAGCTTGAGGCCTCTCCTTGCTTTTTTCTCAAATCTTCAGCCTCTCTCAATGCATTATCACGCTGAATCTGCAATTCCTCTCGTTCATTCTTGTAGCTCTGTAACAGATCCACAGCAGATACAATCTTCTGCTCCAGCTCCTTTATAATAAGTTCAGATGATGCAATCTGACTCTCCAGAGACGCCTTCTGATCAAGGGCGAGGTGGAGTTCTTCCCTAACTTTGTCTCTCAGGCTCTTTGCATTCTCAAGATCTTCTTTTTCTTTCCTAAGTTCTTCCTCTGCCAATTTCCTCAGGTTCAACTCCTCTCTATATAAGCTTTCAGAAGCTTTAGCCTGTCAATTGGGCAGTTCAAACATTGATAAGGATTAGAGGTGGCATCAAGCTGCAACATTGGCCTATCACTAGATAATACAATACAACTTAAAATGATTCCTATTGTTAGGAACTCAGATTAGAAAATAGAAGAAAGAAAAGAGAGATTGTATTTCTTGATCGCAAAGGATATGGGAACAGGAGGGATAACTCTCCTCCATGGATTTTTCCTTTTACAAACAACAGATGCTCAATTTACAAATGAAACAAATTTGAATGAATATCCTTCCCCTTCAGTTCTATTTATCTGTTTAGTCACTACTTTAACTAACACTCTTTTGCCCAATGTCCCAGCACCAATTCATTCAATTGAACATTAGCATTGATTAAGGTTGCTTTGTACTTTCTCCTTCCTTGTTTAACTAGGGACTGATAAGTGCTTTCCCACTGGATACAAACAATTGACAAACCACATTATAAACATGGTCATCTACGTATTGAAGAAGTGAAATAAGCACTCAACAACCAAATAATTACCTTGCGTATAGCTTCAATGGCTTCTTTTTCAGCATTCCTACGCCTTACAGTTTCTTTATACGCAGTTAGCGAAGCATCCTCAGCCTCAGCCATAGCCTGTTGAAGCTGGTCATAGATAGTATCATCTATTCCACTGTCCTGCTAGTGTTCAATCAATTTGTCTTTAAATATCAGCATAAACGTGGGGAATTAAAACTCTTTTCCTCATTTGCCAATTTACAAAGTAAAAATGCCTCATCAATTGCAAACTTTACAATGCAAAAAATATGAACATGCTCTGTAATAGGAAGTCATTGCTGAAGTAGAAAATAATATTTGTGCGTACCACTGTACTAGGAGGAGATGAATGATGAAGATCCTCTATGACCAGCTGACTCAAAGTCAACTCTAATGCATTCTCACTCCTTTCAGTAATCAATCTTGGGGTAGCTAGCTCAACTGCACTATCAGAGCACGTTGACAAGCCAGAAGGACTCATCCTTGACAGCCTATCTGATTCATCAGAACTTACTTCTGTACCCATCCTGTCACGTGGAGTTGAAAACCCTTCAGTTTCTTCTGGAGAAGAAACAGCCGGAAAGCTTGCTCCATGTCCATCACTGACAGACCTTACTCTGCGTAAAAATTCTAGTGCATGATTGGTTAGATTTGCTCGGCGATCTTGCCCCAGTGTAACAGACTGTGATCTGAAAGTTCTCACAGAGTTTGGCACTTGCTGCACCAAAGGAGATGCAACCTCTACATTACCTTCATTCAAACTCTGATCCCTGTGTTAATATGTTGCATTAGTAAATCAGTACCAGAAATGATCTAATCCAAGTGCAATGACACTATTGTGGGGATGATTTTAGCACAATAATACAATACAAGTTCGTTAAATCTAGAAACAAGCTATTTTAAAAAAGAATTAGAGCTTAAAAACTCAAAAAAGAATATTAGGAATTGAACTTTATTATTTGATCATATGAATAGACTATATATATGTGGAGAATAATCCTAATATTTATAGGCTATAGTTTTGCACAATTACAACTAAAAAAGGAAAGTAAATAACAGGGTAAAAAAAAGTAAATTCACTACAGTTCCAAAGGCTGCGGGTGAGCTGGATAATGGTCCCAATAGTGAGAGGGGAATCAAATAAGCAGAATGGGACTGGTTCAGTGTGGAATACCAGCCCAGGTGGCGTCGCATAGAGGTCATGCACTGGAAAAACACCCCATAAAGAAAACAGGCTAGAGCATTCGAGGCTGCTTTTGGTGGGGCCTTTGGAGGTCTAGTTGAGCTAGGGAATGTGCAGCTCCTGGTAGAGTGAGTCAGGAAGAAACCGGTGATAGTGACAATGGTGGCAATGAGTTCCGATGGCAATTAAAGTGTTGGATCTAAGTCCTGAATGCAATGAAGGGGCTATATACATAATAGACGAATAAAGTCAGTTGCAACAATGACATCTAGGGTTTGAATGTTGAAGCATAGCCCCAAGATCCGAAGCTCTTATACCATCTTGAGAAAGGAGATTAAGAACTGGATATTATTTATTATAGGGAGATTCATGAACATTTACAGGCTACATGATTAAAGTTAAAAGTAAAAGAAACTAAAGTACAAGGAAATAAATATAAAATAGAAACTGAAATAATGAAATGAGAAAAAAAAATGTGCTCAAACATAGTATTCCCAGGACTACAGACCTTCTTTCGTAATTACATTTATCTTTCATAAGACACTATATACACGAATATCAAAACACATTAATCTTTTTGGATTTTGCATACCTTGTGTGTATAAGGTGCCCTTTGCAGATAAACTGTATGTGACAAGAAGCTGGAGCTTGTTTACACACATAGATGGCTTTCTTAGACCTAAGGTCCATCATTTTCCTGCAATGTCATGCATCGAAACATAATGGTTATTTCATCAAAACAAACAGATATAAAAATGAGGAAATTATCAAAAGATACAACTAGTTGATTGTCAGAACAAACAAAAGAGAGCATAGTTTCTGCAAAATTACATGTGAATATGGTAAGGGAATATGATATCTCCAGACATCCAAAACACTTTGAGAAAATAGAATCAAAGTGGAGAGATATAAATCCAGCTAAAATAGTCACTGAACTAGATCAAATAAAATTGGACAGGCTTCTCCATTAACATTTTTAGGAAAAAAAATAAGGAATGAATAAGTTTCTCCATAAGCTAATTGGTAGAAGCTCTCATGTATATCTTCCCTAAATTCTTATTTTAAACTTGTACATAAGTTAATTTTAGCTTATGAAGAAGTTCATTTCATTTTTTTTATTTTTTTTCTCTTCTAAAAGTGCTTATGGACTTATCCATTTTTCTCTTCTAAAAGTGCTTCTGGACTTATCCAAACAATCGTGATTCACTGAAAAACTCCACCCCAGAAAGTATGGCTATTTGCATGCTTTCCACAAATATAGCAATTTATTTATCTTATTCCTTACAAAAATAACCAGCATACCATCTTCGATACTTTTTACATTATCATCATCAAATTTTGGGTAAAAATAAACAGAACATTAATGTGGTTGGGGAGGGGGATTATTTGGTTTCTTACCTATTATAGTACTTATCTGATGCTGCTCCCATTACAAGCTTTCGGATGTCATGCTGAGAGACAAGTTCTACAATTCCTTTTTCAATGCTATCCATTTCAATGTGCAGTTTTTCTTCTTGCACCTGTATCAGGAAAGTTATTAGTGCATATTAAATAACTTTCTAAATACACAAGCACATAGAATTAATATAGTTACCCTACCCCCATCCGTCGACAGATTTGAAGATATTCGTCTAGAGTCCTATGCATGCCTTGCTTTTCCTCTTCCCAGTATGCTTGAACCTGCTCCTCTCTTAGTGCATTTGCGGGGAATTTACCTCCCACTATTAACAAGAAAATGGATGTTTTAGACCATGATCATGTATGAACGAAAATACAGCAGGGCAGAGAGAATTTACAACGGTTACCATATATTAAACCCAGAGTTGTTTCCTCATAATAACTACTCTAGTAATAAACCAATACAACAAATGGTCAATTTGACAACTGCAGCTCAACATCGTCTTCAAGTTCATACTTTAAAACTCAAAGAAAACAAACATATGGATCTTAAAACTAGGTTTCTGAAGTTGCCCTGATTATTTCATGAGCCTTATTTGGTTCTAATCTGAAATCTCCTGATCATTTCTAATTGGCAATAGTGAGTGCACTTTAAAGTGCACCTCCCAACTTTAGAAGGGTCAAATCCATTGTAAACCAAAAACAGTTACACTGACCCCAAGTTGAGATAGTTTAGCTGATAGAAAATTTCATGATAAAGAACCAGGCAATTTAAGGAATAAAAGATAAACAAATACAGAGAAACATGGTATATACATACGTAGGGGGATCATTGTTGCACGAACATGAACATAAAGAATGCAAATCCTCTTTCCTCCAGAGTGTTGTATTGCCCATATCAGATTTAATTTGCTCTCCTTCACTTCTTTTGTCACAGCAACATAGATTGGCTGATCAACCACACCTGGATTAGGCTCCTCCAAAATTTCCCCACTAGCATCAGAAGGTGACCTCACAGAACCCATCCTTTGTGATGTTGCAGGCACGGGACTCACCACCGCCATGCTAAGAAATGCAGTACTACAGTTGAACCACTAAAAAAATAAGAACTCAACTTTCTGTTTCTTTCTCCCAAAAAAATCTCTGTCTCAACAATTGGTTTTTATCTCCAAATAATACACAAACACCCACCCCAACTACCAAGCCCAAAAATTAATCATCACCAACTCTCTCTCTCTGCCAAGAAAAGGTTCAACTTTCTCCCAACAATTGGTAATTAGCTCTATATTTCCCGTTACCACTAACAAACCCAGAAATTAATCATCAAAATCTCTCAAACCCAGCAAAAATTCATTCTCTGGGACTCAGAAAACCCAACAAAACATCAAAATTTTCTCTGTCTGCAAGTTGCAAATTGGATGCTCAAGAAAACTTTCACCCTAATAACAAAGAGACAGAAAACAAAAACAAAAACAAAAACAAAACAAAACTTAACCTTAACCCCTTGTCTCTATCCCCAATACAATTCACAGATTCTTACACAAACTCATTGTTGTGGGAAAGGCAAACCATGAAAATGATATAAAGGAGAAGGCTTTGATGGTGTTGTTGAGAATTTGCGGTAATATGACAGGAGGGTCTCTCTTACTCCTTACCTTGAGAACGTATGACATGAAAGGAGTAACCTTGTGTTACCCTTCTCAAAATCATTGTACTGTAGCTTACAAACAGAATAAGCTCACCAAAACAATAATATTAGTTTGCAACAACAGATGGAAAGAGAATCTTCAATGTTTGACTTTCAATTATTAAGTAGAAATTTTGTAAACAATATAAGAAAATGCTACACACATACCACCGATTTATTAGGTGCAACTGTAAGGAAGTGAGAATTGGAAAGAAAGAAAAAAGACAACTTTAGATAAATATAATAAGAGATGCAATGAAAATAAAGAAAACTAAAGAGAAATCATATAGAAAAATTTAGATGTTATGTCATCTTTTTAATTAGATGCATTACACAGAAGTATATGTAATTAAAAGATAGGAAATTGTTGTAATGAGTTAGAGTAACAATGCATACTTTAGGATATTGTTGGAATTCGAAATAATTTTGATAGAGAATATATCAATTCACCAATTATCATATTTATATATGTTCTTGTCTTAATAGTTTATTTTCGTTTTATATTTTATCTTGATTTTTGTTTAGTATATTATTACCATATCTATGTAATTATAATTTTTTTATTAGTTGGTATTAAATAAAATAAAAATATTTTTTAACACTAAATTATTTTGAGACATAAACATAAGTTTAAGTTTGTACATAAGTGCTAATTAAAAAAATATAAACGGAGAGACAAAATTTTATATTTGTTGAATCTATACCTATTTATACCTATATATAAAGGGGATTCCCCTTTTAATTGCTTTTTATTTATTTTTCTATTTTATCCTTATATTAATATTTAATTTTATTATTGTATTATGGTCATTGTGTATACGTAGTGGAGACGGTTTTGAATTGAAAGAGGAGTGGAAGAGTGGTTTTGAATTGAAAGAGATGTGGAGGAACAGTTATAAATTGAAAGAGATATGGAGTAGCGGTTTGGTTTATTTTCAAAATCAGTTACATTTTATTTTATTTATATTTTATTCTTATTTTTATTATTTTGTAACTATTTTTTTATATATAATTTTTTTAAAATAACAGTTAAATATAAAGA
>Ga0123341_1006467_pt1 | contig 10597 bp, 5 predicted proteins | sample Turbeapinknodule_FD_89959 | JGI IMG/M metagenome (GOLD analysis project Ga0123341, IMG submission 89959) | Root nodule microbial communities of legume samples collected from Mexico - Turtle bean Mexico pink nodule | ecosystem: Host-associated > Plants > Roots > Nodule | place: Mexico: Nepantla...
GAAATAAAAAATAAAAGGGTGATAGATAGGGAAATAAAAAATAAAAGGGTGATAGATAGGAAAATAAAAACAAAAGAGTGCTAGATATGGAAATAAAAACAAAATGGTAATAGATAGGGAAATAAAAGTGTAAATAGTGCTAGATAGAAAATTGAGCTGGGCTAAGTTCATTAGATAAATATGAAATATGTAACTTATCTATAATATCTCATAATATCTAATAATATCTAACAATTCCTGTTGTGCACATTTGGTTTAACATTTGGTTATAAAAACTACCCAAAATACTGCATATTTGGTTTAACAATTGGAGTCATAGAAACTGCTCAAAATAGCTTAACTTAAATGCAGATCTCAGATTCACGTTTATTTTCTTCTATGTAAAACCAAACATGCAAGTAACTCCATGAGAAAGAACCAAGTCATCCTTGGATGAAGTTTCTCCAGGATGTACTTGTATGGACACTCGCCTAAATGTGAGATGCTAAGCACAATCAAAGAGTGACAACATTTGAAGATTTTTGAGATGTAAAACAAAATAACAAATATTTAATTCTATTAATTAGTTACGTGGTTGATGCTTGTGTTGACTGATAATGGAGGATGTATTTACTGTTTACAGTTTCCTTCAAGCATCATCTATATATGTGCACACCACAATGAAATGCTTTGGTTCATAAAAGGAGTGAATATAAACCCCATGTCCCAATTGCATTGTCAGAAACTACTTCAGCCACAGCATGCAAAAGGAAGATTATATACACTCAGCGTGCCTCAAGAGCAACAACAGCTCTGGCACTTCAAAAATCATGTCAACATATTCGCAATACCTGGCCTCTTCCGAGAAGGGTTCCATAACTAAGTGCCATTTTCCTGTGATCGGCTGTTGCTATGGAAGAAGATTGTATGGGTGACATTCAACTGCAATCGAAAAGAATTCAAACTCGATTCTGAAAAGAATGAAAAGGACAAGTCATGATGTACATACCAAACCCACAATATTGGTTTACATAAAAATGGCGTTGACAAAGGCATCCGCATCAAAGGGTTGAAGGTCTTCAACACCTTCCCCGACACCCACAAATTTTACAGGGATTCCAAGCTCATCAACCACGCTAACCTGCAAACATAAATTAGTACTACCAATAATGAAAAAATATTCAGTCCAAAAATTATTGAATATCCATTAAGAGAAAAAGAGAATACCACACAGCCACCTCTAGCAGAACCATCCAGTTTGGTCAAAATTAAACCAGTGACACCCACAACCTGTCTCAATGTCAAAAGGATTCAGAGTAAACAATTTGAATAACGTTAACAGCAAGTTAATACGGAACCATGAGGCAACTGTAATACTAGATGTTGAATATCTTAAAATATGCAAGGCAACGAATAATAAGACTGAGTGAGGAACTCGTAGCATCACCATACCTGAAAACCACAACATATTTGTGACTGACCATTCATTTGGCTTGTGGCACGCTTGCTAACAAAATAACCTCTAAATCTCCATTGCCTTACTGATGTTTTTTTCAAATATGTATTAAGCTTTATTTTCTAATGCATCCCTTTTATCTCCATTTCAGGGTGTGTTCTATACTTTTCTTTCCAGATTGAACTGTTCACTACATCCATTAACTCTTGAATATCAGAATTGCGTGTTTAAATCATAACCATGATTTGGCATCACAGAAAGCATTGCACAATAAGAACCAGAACGTATTGTAGTATACATACTTCATATTCCCTAGTTTTAAGAGGAAAAGAGGATAAAAGATTGCATTTAGAAATAAATTAAGAAATTCAATTCCGTTACTGCGTAAATGTTTCCCCCATACGCATCAAATGATCCAGTCAAACTAAGGAATTTGTATATATGTTACTCTAGGTACAAAGAAAGCACAACTCATTGACTACCGGTTGCAAGATTTGATCTAGAATTATTTTACAATCTCTTCCCATTTTCTGTTTCAATTACAATATTCAAATGCAATCTTTACTCCAAAGAAACAATCTTAATATCACATGGTATTCTCATACACTGATAGGAGGGATTCAAGAAACTAAAATAACAACTTTCCTAAACTCAACAAATATACAATTTAAAAGGCAGAAATAGAACTTACATCATTGAATTCTCTTGCTTGTGGCAACATATTCAGACCAGTGGTCCCATCCAGAACCAGTAGGATCTCCTGCAAGCATTGTCAACACCCTTGTTTTATGATATACTTGTGTTTTTGTGCAGCCAGAGTGAGAAAAAGAAATGGAAAACATGTTCAAGGAAAGACGTTTTTATACACGCACATCAACAAGATTTACTAAACTAAGAAGAAAACTAAGGAAAAATAAATAAGTACTACCTAAAAAGTACACAGTAGTTATATTAAGAGATTTAGCAAAGGATGCTACAGAAAGATAATGAGAATAATAATACAGAGGTGTTAGCTTATGTCAGGTTTAATAATTTTTTTCAACCTTCAATTGAAGAATAAAATTTGTTAACAGTACACAAAGTAGGTGTATTAGTATAAATTCTTTGACACCATCTGAACAAAAACAGACAAAAGCAAAATACCATCCGCGTTATTATTATTCATCAACTTCCACCTAGAAGTCAAAAAGCTTATTCCGAAAAATTGCTAGAAAATAAAGATAAAACTTTTTTAAGATATTAAACTAGAAGTATATACAAAAACAAGCATAGATGATCTAGTGCTCAGCAGTTCCCGAACATTTACCAGCAGCAAGATTAAGTTGGGAGGAAAAAGAGTAAAAAATCTTGGGCTTACATTGGGTGCACCAGGAATGACTTTAGCAACAGACTTTTTACAGGAAATCAACTCTTCCATTAAGCTGTAATTAGTGTGTAGACCTGAGAACATAACATGAACCCCAATGCTAATATATGTTGATAGTTCATTAAATCACAAACAGCTAGTGTAAAACTTGTACTTACGACCAGATGTATCACATAATACTACATCAAAACCGAGCTGTTTTCCCTTTTTTACAGCCTGTGAAAGCACTGCAAGTAATACAGTAGGAACAAAATTTAGTATCAAAGCCAACGCAAAATATATCAAATAAAGATGCTAAAAATGTATAAGTGATAAACAGCAGATCCAAGAGCTAAATTTAGGTCCATTTGTACCTGATGATGCTTTTGCTTTCTCTGATTCAGCCATAACAATCTCACATCCAGTCCTTTCGGCCCATATTTCCAACTGATCACTAGCAGCAGCTCTAAATGTATCACCAGCCGCCAGCAATATCTGGAAGATTTTTAAAAGTAAGAACAGAAGACCACCATGAAATTTTATATCATAAATTGTGAAGCATAAATATGATACAACAATAGGTATAAAGGTCACACAAGATAACAACAAAATCCTTCAATTCCTTTTAATCTTGAAACAATAAATTGATTTTAAAATTTTAAGAGGTATATAGGAACATAAACAACATGTTCTATATTTAGAAAATGTAGACCAAGTAATTTTAATGCATTCTCTTCTCTGAATAAAAAGAGGTTGATCCTTGGGGCAACAGTAAAGTTGCTGCCTAGTGGTCAGGACTCCAGGAGGTCATGGATTAATCTTGGAAGTAGCCTCTCCACTTGCAAGGGTAAGGTAGAAAACATCTACCCTACCAGACCCCATTTTGGAGAAGCCTTGTGCATTGAGTCTCGCTCTTTCTCAAAATAAAAAACTAATGTTATAAAATTATCCCTACCTTAATGTTGTGGAATTAAGTATCAAAAGGCCATACTGCATACAGTATAAATCATGCACCAACTAAGGCCAATTTCACATATTCTGAAAATATCAAAATACGCTGGAGTTGACTATATATAAGCAACTAACAATCTTCAAGGAATTCACTTGGAAATTTGGAAGTAAGATAACAGCCAAACATTATCCCATATGATAGTGTCAGTTACATTGATCAACTAATTCCATTAGTCTCTGTCAAAAACCAAATTTCAGGAAAATAATTTAGAATAGAGTATGTTTTAGATGGTTTCTACTAATATTTTCTAGGTTCTTCGTCATTCTCATGTGATCGCATTCTATTACCTTCCTTATGATTCTTTTTTCTTATTTGAGATACTCAGCATCGTTCAAGAATCCAAAGAGAAAGTTTTACTCCTGACTCCTGAATTTATATAAGAAATAGTCATTCTGGATAAGGGCAAGGTATCTACAAGCAAACAAAATATAATCGGGGAAATGGAAGGAAAGAAAATTAATATTTTGAAGGATGGGCAATCTTACTGCAAGTTAGAGCTGGAAACCTCAAAACAATAGTGAGCAGAAGACCAAAGGGAGGTGTAAAAGTTTCTAAGTCAAGTCATTATTTATGATATTTATCTGAATAGTTGAAAGGTACTCATTGGCTCCCAAATGACATCACTATACAAGCTCTTAAAATTCAGAGAAGAGCAATCCCAGCAGGTTTAAGAGTATAGATTTCTAGATGCTTCAGTTAAATGGGATTTCCTGTTGACCAACAAACTTCCAGTTGGAAATCAAAATCATGAACCAAAGCAACACTCAGATAATATATAATCTAACCTTAGCCCCTTCATTCTTCAATCTATAGGCCAGCTTTCCTGCAAATAAAAGCTGAACAAGTTGGCATGGTTTTGGATATCTAAACAGCCAAAGAGAATTTGATTGCTTATTGGAAGAGGGAAGAAGGGTTTCTCAAGATGAGTTTATGAATTTATAATGTATGTATAATAATACTGATAATAGTCATGGTGATCCATAGTTTTTTCTTTTATAATTTTATATCTATTTTTTTTATCAGCATTTTAATCCAATTGACACAATATAACCTTTGTAAGCTTATTCATTAACTCTCGAGAAAATAAATCTCATGTGGAACATCAGGAAGAAAAAAAAAACTGCATGTTGTCTAATGTCTCAATTATTTATTTCAATGATCACCAAAAAATGGAATCAACACCTTAGGCCTTTTTCTTACCCAAAGATGTTGTCTTCCCTCCACCATTAACACCAACTATCATTATTACAGCCGGTTTCCTAAACACAAAAAAAAATTAACCCAATATAAAGCACAAAAGTGAAGACAAAAAAATTTAGTCTCGTAGAAGAAGTAGAAAATGCTCATACCTGAATCCAAGTTGAAGTTCAGTTTTACTTCCCTTAGAGGTTAACAATTCCAAAACATTCCTCTTCAATGCTTCCTAATGCCATTCAAATTAATGCACAACACATTCCATATCATAAAATTAGAAAGTGCCTAATATATTAACTAACCTGATAAAACAAGGGAAGGAAGGTTTCAGTAATTAGTTCTGACCATGTTAAGACTCAACCACAACACACAAAAAAGCATATCAAGCATTCTTAAACTCCGAGACAGAAATAAATAAAAATTACAAACTCATTAAATAAGGCAAAATAGAAAGAACTAAATATAAAGTAAACCATTTAGTACATTAGGAACACACACAAAATGTCCTTCCAATAATTATAAACATTTAATAAGGAATTATCCTCTAACATATTAAATGTTCATCAACCATTTCAGCCCTTTTTTAAAAAATCTAATTTATTTTTCAAAAACTTTTTTCCCTCCACAGAATCCAATCCATACAACAATGAACAAATTCCTAAGCACATGCTTAACTACAATAATATAACCTTGAGCCCTTTAAGCCATTCGAAGCACATTTGAGGCGTGTTACCCATTAATAAAATTCAAAGATTCTCTTCTATCAACTCTGTTCAAAGTATACCTTTATCTCATTCCCTGATTTAAGCTTCCCTGACAATATATCCTCACGCAAATTCTCCACTATTTTAATAGTGATTTTCGGGCCAAAATCAGACACTAAAAGAGCCTGCAATAAACAAATAAATAATTTAATTAAAATGAAAAAATTGTAACTCTGTAGTTTGTGAAATCTAAACTCAAAGAAAATAATTTGATTAGAATGCAATGCGTGTTTACATAAATTTTAAAACTGTTGAGTTTTACGATAGCTATTGTAAAAAATCTTATGTTTAGGATAATTTTGTATTATGACATTAATCAATCTTGCATGAGAATCAATTTGGATCAAGCCAAGTAACACTACGACAAACAACAAAGTTTAAATTCTCCCTGAGAGTGATAAATGCAACTGCATAATCAGAAACTTAAACCTGAATTCGATACCATTGATTAAGCTAGTTAATTCATAACTTGGCTGAGTAATTTTCTCCATAACTACTCACAAAAAGGCGAAATAAAACAAGTTTTACTATGATCTAAAATAAACGTATGCATAAGAAGTAAAAATAAATTCATAAAAGAATTAAGTCGAGAGAACTTCTACCCATAAATTAATATTAATTTACAAAGAAATTCTTAAACAGACAAAAAAATGTTCCGGTCAGTGTTATACTAAGTATTCAGAATAACGTGAGTGTATGAAAATTAAATTCTAAATAAAATATATAAAACTAAAAAAAAATGTGTTTAGAAATTATTAAGAGGAACCTCTTCGAGTTCGTCAAGGACTCGGTCTGTGTCAGCGAGGTTCCAGTAGAGGAGAAGCTCGTCGATGACGGCGAGGTTGTTGCGGGTCTTGGAGAATCCCGAGAACACCTTCTCCACGTCACTCTTCGCCTTCTCCTTAATCAAACGGCCCAGTTTCGTGAAGAACCCGGTCTGGCCGGCTGAGCACCTGAACCGGGCCGAGCCGGTTCGGGAATTGGGGGTTCCGGTTCGAGGCGCGACGTTGAAGAGGATATACTGTGAGTTGGAGGAAGGTCGCGAGATAACGCAGAAGCGAGCTAGGGAAGCAGAAATGGTAGCCATTTCTGCTACTGCTGAGTTCTGCGCAGTTCGCTGAACCAGAAGAAGATAAAGTGAGCCAAAGTGACGCCGTTTTGAAATCTTTATAAACGCCTTGTTACAGCGTGTGTTTCTCAGGGAACACTTTTTAGTAATTTAATTATTTTTTATGTCTTCAATTTTGAAATAAATAGCCTTTTAATCTAATTTGTTTAATAAATTATTCAGTTTCTTAATTGTAAAAATATTTTTTTTATTTTAAGTGGAGACTAAAAACTGGTTTGATACAAATATTTTGATTTCTTAAATTTAGTATTTAAAGATTTTTTTTAATTTAATGATTTTAACTGTTTTTTTAATTTAATAAAATTGTAAATTGATAATTTTTTATGATTTAAAATTGATACCCAAATTGATCTTTATAGATTTTAAATCATCTCGACCTAGATCGGAGAAATATCGTACTAGTTCTAATTAGGATGTGTTTATGACCCATAACAAAATGAAATGTTCGGAGAACGAGTTCTATGAAAGATTTACATTTACTCTTTAGCATAATCTCTAAAAATTAACCAAGATATTTGGGATCCTCATTAAATAATCTTTACATATTTATCACCACGTAATAATCTTAATTTGACACAAATATATTATGTCAAATCGTCTTGTGATCACTCAGTTTATATAATTCTTTGAGATTTTTTTAATTTTATTACATGATACTCTAATTTTATTACATGGTACTCTTTTTTTTTACACGATATTATCCTTAAATTTAATTACGCCTCATGAAAGCTATGAAAAATCAATATCAATTGTCCATATTTATAAAAACATAAATAGACCACCACACTATTAAACTCAACTCATATTTTTTAAATTATATTTGTTTGCTCTCAGTAACTTGAGCGTCAAAATTTTCTGTAAGTGAAACCATTCCCTTTCCTTGTAGTCAATCCACGAAGCTTGTAAAAATACGATCCGGTAAGAATTCACTTAACCTCATTTTGGTAATAACAAAATTTTTAAAAAACAATGTACATTTAGATTCCTCAATGTTCATCTTGTCTAGGTATGATTCCCTCTCTTAGACTTTCTTTAAATTGGGGTAGGTAGTTACCTTTCACCAACATTAAGTTTTCAATTATTTTAAAATTTTATTGAATGGACAATTCAAAGAAAAAAAAAACTTAGTGTAATTAAGAAAATCAATTTATGAAGAAGAATTTTGCTTTGTGGGAAACAAAATGTGAGATCGTTTTACATTTTTCTTTTTATGTGAAGGTTGGCTCAAGTGCATTTTTTATTTTTTAAAAGTGTGTATATGTTTTTGGTGAAAGTCGTTCATTTTGTGACTTAATCATACTTTTGTTTTGTGTATATATTTATTGGTGGATTGGTTGATTGTATGTTATTGGTGATAGTTGTTTTTGACTTATATTATTTATAAATTATTTGTTTACTTTTATCATGAGATTGATCAAATGTCTATATATTATTATGTTCTTACTAACATTGAGACTAGTTTACTAAGTATTAAAAGTAGATATTGAGTAACATCATAATTTTTGGTTCAATTGGATGTTTGCATGTGAGGAAAACAGATAAATCATAAGAAGGGGTGCTTGTTTGGATTCAAACTCACTCATGGTCTATTGAACCTAAGGATGAACATTTAATTTATTTAAATGAAACGTGAGATAGAACTCAAGAAGCACCAGTGGTCTAGTGGTAGAATAGTACCCTGCCACGGTACAGACCCGGGTTCGATTCCCGGCTGGTGCAAGCTTTTTGTTATTTTTTTGTGTTTTTTTTAAAATATCTAAAAAGACAGAAAAATCAATAATTAATTTGTGTTAATGGAATGTTATTGGCTGTGTGGAAGAACATAAAAAAGTAAACAATATTTTTCTTCAGTGGTTGATAGGAAACAAAAGAAGAAGATTCTGAGTTTCTTTTTCTGAAATAATATATTTTTAAATTACTCAACTATTATGTAATAAATGTTTTGGTATTTCCAAAATTGGTTCATACTAAAATTGTTGCCTTAAATTTTGTTCAGCATATTTATATTTAGCATTTAATAAATATAAAATCAGTGTTGTCGATCATTTGTAGTACGGAAGTAATCATGTTAATGTATATTTATATTATGAATTGAGGTATTTTAGTTTTGTGACAAAACTCAAGTGAGTCATAACAAAATCTATTAATTATTATAACAAAAATTATTTATTATTATTGTTGTTTATCTTGTTCTATTTTATGTTTTATTTTGTTATTACAATAAATACTTTATCTTATATGTCTTTTTTATAAAAAATTTGCTATTTTGTATGTTTTATTTTGCTTACCTTATCTTATATGTCTTTCTTATAAAGTTGAGTTAGACTTAAAGTTAACTTTTTAACAAAATATAAGATTCATTTATCATCTATTTTAACAAGAGTTTGTTGGATTTATCACGTCATCCATTATCAGACCGTTATCGAACCATTCATAAATATATAGTTTCATGCACAAGTTCACAGACTCAGTGTAAGAGAGTGTTTTGGAGATAACACATCCACTAGATATAAGAACATTTCATAGTATATAATTGGGTGCAAACTTTATTTTATGATCCAATTTTATAAATTTGAATTAGATTTAAAGTCTATTTCTTAACAAATGTGTTGTTCGGTTAGGTCAGTCGATTGACCAACCTATTATCAAATAAAAATAATTATTTAACTCGGAACAAAGACCAAATTATGTCATGCTAAGGTGTCCAGATAAGTCGGTATAATCCCTAAAGAGAGGGGCTTTTAGGAAAAGAGTGTAGTGATCCTAGTAGTAGGATAAAGGAGGACTAGGTAAGCAATACGGGAGTGAAGTGAGAGAAATAAGGAGAAATGGTTTTCCTGAAGGTAGGATAAAAAGGGAAAGGTACCAAAGAGAAAAACGGAGGCAAATGAGCTAATGCTCCGAACCCGTCTCTTTTTCTTGGATAAAAAAATAAAAAACATACTTTCTATTTGCCTATGACTACTGCATTTCTAAGACACTGTGTTGTATGGGTTTTGATTGATATGACTCAATATAATCTTAGTGAGCGCTTTGTACTTTGCTTTCTTCAAAATATGTGACTTCATACATTTTAGCTCTTGAGCTTCAAATGGCAATTATATTTGGATTGAATTGGATTGTGCTGCATTGTCCACTCCACCACTCGTCGAATCCAATGATCGGACCGAGCTGGTTATTGGACATTTCTATGGAAACATCACTCATCGAACCCTAAGATCAATTCGAGTTGGCAGTTTGACGTTCTCTACATATTAAAAAATCACTCGCTGAACCCTATGACCGATCCGAGTTGGCAGTTTGATGTTACCTACAAATTAAAAAAACCACTCTATGAACCCTATGATCGGTCCGAAATAGCAATTCGACGTTCTTTATGGATTAAAAAACCACTCTCTAAACCCAATGATCGAGCCGAACTAGTTATTCGACATTTCTATGGAAACACCACTCATCAAGCCCTATGATCGGTTCGAGTTGGAAGTTTGACGCTATCTATGGATTAAAAAATCACTGGTCGAACCCATTGATCGGGCCGAGTTGGTTATTCGACATTTTAACGAAAACGTTGTTAGAATGTATGGCTTTAAACTAGAGGGGGTGAATGGTTTAAAGAGGGTTTTCGCAAACTTTTAAGTCTAGAATGAAATTACTTCGAGAAAACTTGATTCAGAATTCAGTTTGCCAAAAACACAAAGCAATTTAGCACAGCACCAGA
>Ga0123341_1006470_pt1 | contig 10595 bp, 12 predicted proteins | sample Turbeapinknodule_FD_89959 | JGI IMG/M metagenome (GOLD analysis project Ga0123341, IMG submission 89959) | Root nodule microbial communities of legume samples collected from Mexico - Turtle bean Mexico pink nodule | ecosystem: Host-associated > Plants > Roots > Nodule | place: Mexico: Nepantla...
AATGTGTATTTATCATTATATGTTTTTACTTACTTAATTATTGGAGAGTCTTTTCCATATCAACTTTTCTCTTTTAAGATCAAGACGGATTTATAAAAAAACACAAAGATTCTCCCAAAGTATTCTCCAAACACATTTTCGATAATAACAATTATTATTATTATTATTATTATTATTATTATTATTATTATTATTATTATTATTATTATTATCATGTTTACTTAAACAGAATTAAAAATAAAATTTAGGGTTCTTCTTGTGTACTGCAAAAGAATTGACTATCAAAATCACAAGAGTGGGAGAGGTATTATATGATCTTGATGTGGATATGTAAATAAATTTTAGCGTTCAAAACAATTGACTATCAAAATCGCAACAGTGAGAGAGGTATTATATGATCTTGATGTGGATATGTTGTTCTTAGTTTTCATACTCGGAATGGTAAAATTTGTCTCTTTGTCATTGGGAACTCAAATTGCACACGTCACAAGAGGTGATATACATATCACTCGTTTTATTTCATAATAACAATTGGGTTTTTTTTTGTAATCGTAATTATCCTACAAAACTACAAATCATTATAGGCTTTTCTATAATAATATAATTATTTAACACATTTAAGTATTCGAAAAAATAAGTTTAAATTAAACTAACATGTAAATAAAAATGAAAAATTAAATTTAAATAAAAAATATATTAAACAATAAATCACGTAATAAAATAAAAAATAACATCTATGATGTAGGAGATTCTTTCAATTTTTTAATATTTAAATATTATCTGTACCGACCAGTCCTCGGACATCGTGACTGCTAGTAAAGGTGGGCCGCGTAAGTTGGGTCCTATGAGCAGCATGGGCCAGTGTCTTACAAGCGGCACGAGCTAGGGTGCCGATTAGTGGTCGAATGTCGATCACCAGGGTGTGCCGACGTGTCCTCAGCAACAGAGTGAGGTCGATGTGACATCGGGCATCGGCGACTCAAACAACTGAATTGGACCACGAAAGGTGGGTCCCAGAAAACACATCAATTATCAGTAATACCAACCAAAGTTAAGGGGAAGTCCTAGGTCCCGAAGAGTCCATGCGTGTGGTGTGAATAGCGCATTCAGGCGCAACACAAGTAAAGAACCACTGGAGGCGCTAAGACCCGTTAGGGTTACGTTTTCCAGGGACAGGCTGCATGCATGACACGTGAACAGTTAGGGTACCCCAGGACGGGTGGCCCCATAGATTAGGTGCACAAGTTGGTACCCATGTGGCCATTCCGTTGGAGGTTGCACTCCAGCAAGGGAAGCCTTACGCGCTAGATTATACTAAGATTGGGTAATAGCGGCGCAAGGGCATTCCTCCAGACTATATAAAGGGTAGTAAGAGAAGCCACAAGGTACGCAGTTCTTGAGACTAGAACTATTACACACATTACTATTTCTTAGCCCCAAGATTGACTTGAGTGTCGGAGTGCAAACGACCTCTAGGGCGCCCCTTTGTCTTTGCAGGTACAAAGTGTTTTGATCCAAGAAAAGCACAAACCTAGGCAGAGATAAGCGGGCGTGTGATCATCGTTAGAATCCACCGGCGAGTGAGTCAACCGGCAAGAACATTTGGCGCCCACCGTGGGGCACAATTAAAATTTTGTCTCATTCACAAGCATAAAGCAAAGATCAATCAACATGAGAAACACGAGGCAAGGATCCGTCAAACCAAATGGAGGGGAAAACATCACCATGCAGCAAATCATGGAGACGATGCGCGCCCTTCAGGAAACAGTGGCGACATCCAGGATGGATCAGGAACGCATCCAGGTTGATTTGGCTGCGTCGCAAGCAAAGAACGAAGAGCTGCGCAGGACCAACGAGGAACTGTGCAAGAACTTGCAGCAGGCAGGGGAACGTGTGGTGGATGAGCGAGCGCCACCCACACCACCCAGGGCTTTCCCAATGCCATTCTCGCAGGCGATCATGGACGCCGTGATACCCACCACGTTCGTAGGTCCTAAGGCCACCTTTACAGGTGTAGAGGACCCAAATGATGCTGTTTGGAGGCTCTGATGCAGTGCATTGCAAGCTGTTCATGAGCACGCTGACATGTGTAGCGCTAGACTGGTTCGTCAGCCTCCCTGACGGGCATGTAACCTCTTTTGCGCAGTTTTCTACGCTGTTCAGGGAGTAATACATAGCCAATCGGGCTCCCCCGCCAGTCTCTTACGATCTTTTTGACGTAAGACAGTATCAGGAAAAATCCTTGAAGGACTTCCTCAAACCGTTTTGGGTCACCGGTGGTAAGGCTGCACACCAAGGACGAGGATATGATGGTGCATGCTTTCAGGAAGGGAATCATGCCAGGACCCTTCTGTGAGTCACTCATTAGATGTCACCCTAAAACCTTCTGCGAGATCAGGCGTCGAGTGGTAGCTCATATCGTCGCGGAAGGGGAACTCACCGAGAAGCGCGAAACCGTTGTTCCCGTTCGCCCGCGAGGGCCAAGTTGAGCTCAGCCCATGAGAGTACTTGAGGCGACGATAGAGAAGAAGGCTCCCGGGAAGCAAAAACCCTACGAGCCTAGGAAGCCCCATGCCAGAGCGCGCGTGAGGGAAGATGTGCCCCCAAGGCACAACTTCCTGGTGGAATTGAAGGAGCTAATCGTTATTCCCAACATAGCGGAGAGACTGAAGATTCCCGCGAAAAATGACAAAAGGTTAGGGCCTAACAAGAAGGCTTGGTGTGAGTTCCACCAGGCGTATGGCCACCCCATTCGTAACTGCTTGTCACTCATTCACCAGTTGAACGAACTGGTGAAGAATGGCTTCCTGAAGCACTACTTGCAGAAACCGGAGGGAGCCCAAACGTTGGCAGTGTCGGGGGGTGATCAAGGGCACGAGATGCCCGTTCATGGTGAAATTCACACCATTTCAGGAGGTTTCTTGGGCGGAGGATGCATCGCTTCTCAGTGGAAGAAGTATGCACGAGCGATGATGACGGTAGAGGTGCAAGAAGCAGACCAGACCCTTGACATCGACCTCGTCTTCACCAAGGCCGACCTCCGAGATGTCGTCCCCCACAACAATGAACCAGTGGTGATCTCAGTAGTGACGACAGGAAGGAAGGTGCACCGTGTGCTGGTGGACCAGGGAAACTCGAAAGACGTGATGTTCTGGTTGACCTTCAACAAATTACAGTTGTCTCCCGACCAATTGAGGCCTTACACCGGCTGCCTGTATGGGTTTGCTGGAGACCAGGTAGAAGTGCATGGGCACATAGATCTATGAACCACCTTCACGGATGGTGTCACTTCCCACACAAAGAACATAAGATACCTTGTTGTTAATGCTCCATAAGCTTACAACATATTTTTGGGTAGACCTACCCTGAACAGGCTGAGAGCGGTAGCATCGACAAGGCACATGAAGATGAAGCTACCTGCCTTGGAGGGAACAGTGATCACCATCAGATCAAACCAGAAGGAGGCTAAGAGGTGTTACGAGAATAACCTCAAAACAAAGAGAGGGGTATTCACAGTCACCACCCGGGTCCCAGATGAAGAAGGGGTTGCCCGCGCGGAGGTCGCCCGGAAAGGCGACCCGAACCAGCTGGAGATGTCCTGGAGAGGGAGATCGGTGGCAAAATGTTCAAACTTGGCAAGTCTCTAGGCGAAGGAACGCAGGACCAGATTGTCGAAGTCATAGCACGACACCTGGATGCCTTCGCATGGTCCGCCTCGGACATGCCTGGCATAGACCCCGACTTCCTATGCCATCGCCTTACAATGGACCCCCAGGTCCGACCTATTCTCTAGAGGAGGAGAAAGTCCAACGAGGAGAGGCGGCACGTCATCAAAGAAAAGACACAAAAGTTGCTGAGTGTCGGCCACATTAGGGAGATTCAGTACCCAGAGCGGCTGGAAAACGTGGTGCTGGTGAAGAAGGCCAACAGGAAGTGAAAAATGTGCGTAGACTTCACAGACCTCAACAAGGCCTGCCCGAAGGACTCCTACCCCTTGCCAAGCATTGATGCTTTGGTAGACAGTGCCTCAAGTTGCAGGTTGCTCAGCTTCTTGGATGCCTTTTCTGGGTACAACCAGATCAAGATGCATCTCAGGGACGAGTGCAAGACGGCATTTATGACAGAGCTGTCTTGCTACTGTTACATAGTGATGCCCTTTGGGCTGAAAAATGCAGGTGCCACCTACCAGAGGTTGATGGATAGGGTACTCGCGCCCATGATAGGGCGGAATGTACAGGCCTACGTGGATGATATGGTGGTGACCTTGCAGGTGAAGGATCAACACGTAGCTGATTTAGAAGAGTTATTTACCACGATAGCCAAATATAGACCGAAGTTGAACCCTGAGAAGTGTGTGTTCGGGGTGGAAGCGGGCAAGTTCTTAGGCTTCCTACTCACCGAGCGTGGGATAGAGGCGAACCCTAAGAAGTGTGCCGCAATCCTCGCAATGAGGAGCCCGATCTCAGTCAAGGAGGTGCAGTAGTTGACGGGGCGGATGACCGCTCTGTCTAGATTCGTATCAGTTGGAGGGGGCAAGGGTCACCCTATTTCCAGTGCTTGAGGAGGAAAAATAGGTTCATCTAGACTAGAGAGTGTGAAGAGGCGTTCCTCAAGCTGAAGGAGTACCTAGCCAGTCCTCCAGTATTATGCAAACCGTAGCTGGATACGCCGCTTCACCTATACTTTGCGGTCACAGATCGGGCGATCAGTTCGGTCCTCGTGCAGGAACAGGCCAGGTGCAGAGGCCAATTTACTTTGTGAGCAAAGTATTGTAAGGACCCGAGGTGAGATATCAAGCCTTAGAGAAGGCAGCTCTAGCAGTAGTGTTCTCAGCAAGGAGACTCCGCCACTACTTCCAGAGCTTTACTGTAGTGGTGATGACAAACCTTCCTATCCGCAAGGTCTTATAGAAGTTGGACGTTGCAGGAAGAATGGTACGTTGGGCAGTAGAGCTATCAGAGTTTGACGTACTGTAAGAGCCCAGAGGCCCTATCAAAGGCCAAGTTTATGCTGACTTCCTGGTAGAGCTCTCCTTGGCAGACGCACACCATGAAGAATCCGACTTCCGATGGGTGCTCTCTGTAGATGGGTTCTCTAACCAACAAGGCAACGGAGCTGGCGTCATCCTGGAAGGGTTGAAGGGCTATTGATCGAGCAGGCCCTACGGTTCGCCTTCAAGGCCAGCAACAACCAGGCAGAGTATGAAGCCCTGATCGCTGGCATACTGTTAGCCAAGGAGATGGGTGCGCAGAGTCTGCTGGCGAAGAGTGACTCTCTACTAGTTACAGGTCAGGTAACAGGGGAATACCAGGCCAAGAACCCGCAGATGTCCGCCTACCTAGAGTATGTCCAAGTTTTGAAGAAGTCATTCACGGTGTTCGAGTTGGTACATGTCCCTAGAGAGCAGAATGCCCAAGTTGACTTGCTAGCAAAGCTCGCCAGTTCGAGCAAGGGAGGCAGACAGAGGACAGTCATCCAGGAAACCCTGCAGACACCTCAAACCTTCACTGCGGAAAATCTGGTAGAGGTCCATCAAGTTAGCATGTCGGAAGGGAGGAAGAGGAGTCATCGGTCATTGACTTAGAAGACATTAAAAACGCCCAGGATAAACACATACCCAATTCTTAGGGAATAGTCATTCCAGGTATGCCTGGTTGAAGGAAGAGAAACCTGGATGACGCCCTACAAGCGTTACCTGGCTGATGGGATACTCCCGCTGGAACCCACAGAGGACAGGAAAATAAAGAAAAATTCGACCAAGTACACCCTCATTGACGGAGAGTTGTTCACACACAGGTTCACCCACCCTATTCTGGTATGTGTAAGTGGCGAGCAGTGCGCACGAATAATGGCAGAACTCCATGAAGGGTGTACCGACCAGTCCTTGGGCGTCGTTGACCACTAGTAATGTTGGGGCCATGTAAGCGGGGTCCCGCGAGCGGCGTGGGTCAGTGTCTCGCGAGGCACGTGCGCCAAGGAACCAAAGAGTGGTCAGACATCGGTCACCAGGATGAACCGACGTGCCACTAGGCAGTGTGGAGAGGTCAGACATTAGGGACTCGAACAACAGAGCTGGGCCACGAGAGGTGGATCCCAGACCACACACCAATTATCAGTAAGGGAGGAGCCTAGGTCACGAGAGTCCATGTGTGTGGAGTGGATGACGCGTTCAGGCGTAACACGAGTATAGAGCCATTGGAAAGGATACAACCTTCGAGGGTCACATTCCAAGGGTGAGCTGCATGCATGGCACGTGAACAACTAGAGCACTGCCAGGATGGGTGACCCCAGAGATCAGGTGCACGAGGAGGCATCCAGGTGGTCATCCTGTTAGTGGTTGCACTCCAGTTAGGGAACCCCACGCACTAGGTTATCTTAAGAGTGGGTAACAGTGGCACTGGGCCCACCCCCTCAAGAATCCTAGTTTGGGTAACGGAAATAGTGAAAACCCTAGGCTATATAAAAGGAAGTAACAAACTTAGTAAGGTACGTTATTCATTTGCGTCGCTTAACGCACACAAACACACAGAGATTTACGCTTAATAGTTTTGGTGTTTCCTAACCCTAAATTTGACTTGAGCGTCAGAGTGCAAACGGCCTCTAGGGCGCCCTTTGTCTTTGTGTTTCAGGTGTTCAATCGAAAGGAAAACACGAGTGAACACAGGGATTGTTGGGCGTAAGATTGTCGTAGACGTTAGAAGGCATTTCCGGTCAACCGGCAGGAACATTTGGCGCCTACTGTGGGGCACGATACAAAACATTGTCCCACCAGCAAGAACCAGAAAGATTGAAAAGATGAGAAATACGAGGCAGGGATCTATTTCACCAAACGGGGGCGAGAGCCTCACCCTGCAACAGGTTATGGAAACAATGCAGGCCCTTCAAGAAGAAGTGGCTGTGTCAAGAGCAAACCAGGAACGCATCCAGGCTGATTTGGTAGCGTTGCGGGCAACGAACGAAGAACTGCATCGTTCAAATGAGGAATTGTGCAGGGATATGCAAACCCAGGTAGGCGAACGCGAGGAAGGAGGCGCGGTTCCTCGCACATGGAATGTGGTCAACTTCAAGTTTTATTTCAGTCAAGCGATAAGATTGTACATTGTATTTGGGGACGCTCTTTTTCCCTTATAAGGGTTTTTTAATGAGGTCACCCAATAAATTTGAAATATTTTTTCGAGTTTTGTACAATGCAGTTCAGAACTTGTTTTCCTTGCGTTAGAGGTCTCGTGAGTGGAAGGGTAGGTTCGTAGAGAACGCCTTCCCCCTCGAGTGAGAACGCCAAGGTTGAACGAAATAGTTCGCCAGATAAATCCTCCTCGCCCTTGAGCGAAGATGAGGTTAGTTTAGAACATGTTTTCCTTGCGTTAGAGGTTTCGTGAGTGGAAGGGTAGGTTCGTAGAGAATGCCTCCCCCCTCGAGTGAGACACCAAGGTTGAATGAAATAGTTCGCCAGATAAATCCTCCTCGCCCTTGAGCGAAGCTGAGGTCAGTTTAGAACTTGTTTTCCTTGCGTTAGAGGTCTTGTGAGTGGAAGGGTAGGTTCGTAGAGAACGCCTCCCCCCTCGAGTGAGAACGTCAAGGTTGAACGAAATAGTTTGCCAGATAAATCCTCCACGCCCTTGAGCGAAGCTGAGGTCAGTTCAAAACTTATTTTCCTTGCGTTAGAAGTCTCGTGAGTGGAAGGGTATGTTCGTAAAGAACGCCTCCCCCCTCGAGTGAGAACGCCAAGGTTGAATGAAAAAGTTCGCCAGATAAATCCTCCTCGCCCTTGAGCGAAGCTGAGGTCAGTTAAGAACTTATTTTCCTTGCGTTAGAGGTCTCGTGAGTGGAATGGTAGGTTCGTAGAGAACGCCTCCCCCCTCGAGTGAGAATGCCAAGGTAGAACGACCTAGTTCACAGTTAAACCCCCCCTTTTAGCTTTATGCAGCAAGGGCAGGGTACCAAAGGCGCTAGTAGAAGCATCGCGGTGCCAGACACCACAAGTTAGCAGATGAGTAAGATGAAATAGCAGTTTTTAGTCAAATCAAGATCAAGGAAGATAAAGTAGCCAAACACCCAAGCAAGTAAGTTACGAGCGAATAATAGAAACTGTTCGTTTGGTAACCAAGTACAAGCTAAGAGGGAGGAGCCCTTGGAACGATCTGCCCGTCAACAACACAGTTTGACATTGTGAAGGGTGAGGTGTCCATCTCGGGCTGCGCGCAGGCAACCTGAGCAAAGGTGTCCTCGAACCCTGCGGCATAAGCTCAACAACCTCCTCGGTCAGCTCAGCCTCAACATTTTTGAACCTCTCGGTTTGTCGAAGGAGCTCGGCCTCTACACGGCCCAGCTGCACTTCTCGGCTGGTGGAACTTTCTTCAAGCCTCGTCATCTTGGCTTTAGATGCCTCAGCCGCCTCTTCTAGCTCGATGGCCCGGGTTCGCAGGGGCAGGATTTTTGCCTCAAGCTCGACAGCCTCTTGGCTCTTGTCATGAAGTCGTTTGGAGAGGTCCTTTTCAACTTGGCGGAAGCTAGTCAATTCCTGCTTTAGGGCAGTCTCGCGGGTAGTGAATGCATGGGCCAGCAGGGCCGTGTCCTCCTTAGCTTTGGCCTTTACCAGTGCCACCCTCACCTCAGTCCTAGTTATGAGGGTGTTGGATTGAGCCATACGAGAGCCAAAGTTGAGACCCAACCTTTCCCTTGTCGCGGTCTCGTCCAAGTCCTCCGTCACCCCTATTTGGAAGCCTTTGAGGGCATGTTGCAGGAAAACGGGCAGTTCGGGGGCGGATGGGGCCGCAAGGACACTCTCACCGCCATCTTCAAGCATGAGGAGGCCAAGGAGCAAGGAAGCGTTTGGCGGTTGGTCTCGGAGCGATGTCAGGCGACCAACAGTGGAGGAGTGGGAGGCTGTCGTTGTCGTAGGCCTAAGCCTCTTGAAGAACGGTTCCTCCGCGGAGTCCTCATCAGATTCGATCTCCACTACCCTTTTTTCACGGGGGGTGGAGCGGGTGATGCTTGGGCAACAACAAGAGGGACCGCGGCGATAGGGGTGGAAGGAGTAGGAGAGGATGCAGCAGCGGCAGAAACAAAGGCGTGAGGAGCAGAGGTGCCCACGGCCCATACGCCCCTTGACGGTGAGTAAGGGCGTCAGCCAACTTGGCCCGTTTCTCCTCGTTTAGCACCATACCTATATCCAAATTTCAGACTATAAGAGGTCAGGAAGCGATACAAAATATGGGAGTAAACATGCGAATGTAAAGAGGCAGAATGTACAAGCACAAACATAATAGTATGGTAACAGGCAAAAACAAGCAAGACAGGGTGAAGACGATACCAATATAGCCCTTGAGGGCCTCAACATCATACTCATGTTTGATCAGTCGGACAGTGTTGAACACCGCTCAAGGCTAACAAGGACCTGGCAGAACTTGCGATCATAAGGAGTTAGTTCCTCAAGAGTCTTAGATTTCTTGAACCCTAATTTCCTCACCCAGTAGAGTGGGAAGCCATCCAGAAGGGTGCGATCGTGGTCGGTGCAACACACTCTGAAGAACTTCCCTTTGAAGCCCTTATAAGATTGTTGGAACAACGTGAGGATAACTCTCCCTGCCACACCATTGAAACTCACCAAGAGATTCTTCCCCGAACTTTTAGCCTCGAAAAAATGGAGGAAGACATCCACAGAGGGAGGATGCCCAAAGTGGTTGCACATAATTGAAAAGGCCTTCACGAAAGCCCAGCTGTTGGGATGTAGCTGGGCGAGGGCCATGTTGATTTCTGTCAACAATGCTCTCTCAAAGCCAGTGAGGGAGAGGCACAACTTAGTCCGTTTGAGACAGTTTGGTACAGGAAAAAGTAGGGCTCTCCATTGTTAGTCCGTTCGTCGGAGCACACGGGTTCTCCCTTAGTGCAGGGTCGAACAGAAACGTAAGCGTCGCTCTCACGCATGAAGACACGCCCTACCCAGTCAGGCTCTCCGTCCCTGTGTTTCCTCACATCCTCGCTAGAGGTGAGAGTAGAGGTCTCAGCGAGAAGCTCCGCAGAGGCCTAGGGGTACAAGGCTTTGTAATCTACTTGGGGTGGAGGGTTGGATGTTGTTTTCGTTCGAGCCATGTCTAAGAAAGCTAGAAAACAAGAAAAAGAAGGAAATGAAGGTTCAGAAAGGGGCTGTGGCGTAACTCAGCGAAAACCCAGAAAAACCTCACGCTCGAAAAAAACCCAAAAGAACAGAGGAACGGAGAAAAATAGAGAGAGCTCAAATTCAAGGAGTTTAAACAGTCTCAGGCAGTTATCAAGCATCGAAATTGATAAAGAAGGGCGATCAATGGGTAAAGTTCGTACCTTTTGATCAAAGTAGGATGAAAGTTCTGGACTTTGTATAGGGAAACGCGAGAGCGCTTGATAGAGATCAAATAAGAGAGGATTTTACTAATGGAGGAAGAGGTCATTCACCCAAACATTTGAAGTTCTTCCTTCTAGTCTTCTCAAAAAATTTAAAGAAGAATTAAAATAAAGAGAGGACCAAGCCTAAAGCCAAAAGAAGACTACAAGCTTTCAAGAATGGGCTTCAATTAATATCTCTCTTTATAGTTTCTTTTGTATAAATTTGTAAATAA
>Ga0123341_1006471_pt1 | contig 10595 bp, 7 predicted proteins | sample Turbeapinknodule_FD_89959 | JGI IMG/M metagenome (GOLD analysis project Ga0123341, IMG submission 89959) | Root nodule microbial communities of legume samples collected from Mexico - Turtle bean Mexico pink nodule | ecosystem: Host-associated > Plants > Roots > Nodule | place: Mexico: Nepantla...
AAATCAGGTTTTGTGCATCAAGTATTTTGACTAAGTCTTCTCTCTTTCAAAACGACTGTGTTTCGATAGTTAAGTCTTTTCTGTTATCGTTTTGAAAAATAAATCTGTTCATCTGTAAATGAATAGATTCTTTTTAGTCTGGTGCCATGCTTATCTTAAACGATTTTTTCGTTTTGTTCCTGCACCAGAATGGTTGACTGAGTCTCCTTCACATAACAGATTCTCTAACTGCTTTTGAAAATAAATCTGTTCCTTTTATTTTCAATCTGTCATTTTTATAACAGCTTTAACTGTTTTTTGAAAATCTGTTAATAGTTGTTTTTCTATAAAAAGAAAACTTGTTCCTGCGTTTACATAAGAATCATACATTTGAGAAAACAAGTTTTACATCAGAGAATTAAGGATTTATAGAGAATTAGCATGTGTTCTTGAAAGATTTCAAAAATCGTGCTTGTTCTTGTTTGGTTCTAAGGCTTGGTGAGAGGTGTTGCTACTGTTTGAGTAATCTGTTCTACTGGTCTAAGATAGATTTCTACATCCTCGGTTTCTTGAAGAATGTGTGTGCTGAAATAATGTTTTTCAGCAAGTGTGCCAAGTTTCTTGTAGGTTCAAGAACAATGGCTGTGTAAGTGTGTTTGGTACATTTTGTTTAGTGGATTTCACTTTGGATTAGGTGAGACTGGATGTCACTCATTTGAGTGAACCAGTATAACTGTTGTGTGTTCATTTCTCTTCATCCCTGCACTCAAATTCTTTCTTATCTACTAATCTACTCACATTTTTATACTTTAGAACATATGTAAGTATTTTGGTGAACCTTTTTAAGATACAGTATTTTAATTTTTTTTTTCTTTTAAACAAATTTACATGCCAAAGGTTTCTTAAATCTAAGTCTTTATTTTCTACATGATACAGTTTTTTATAAATAAATAGTAATAATTTTTTGTTTTTAATTTAAAAAATTTAATCAGTACGAGATTTGAAACAAAATTTGGTGTAAGTAGAAAATGATAAAATACAAGTAGTCTAATTTTTTGTTATTAAAACAAATTTATATGTGATTTACTTAAAAGTGAGGAATTGGTGTATACTTTTTTTACTATTGACTAAAAATAATCGTAAATACGATTTTAAAGTTATTAGTTGAGTTAAATACATATTATTATTGATATTAATGAAATTAATAATCATATTGATAGATATACCGAATTGGGCTTATCAGAAAATATACCTCAGTTAGAAAAACAGTTACTCCTGCTACCATTTGCAATGGGTATTTCTTTCCATACTTTCATTGTAGATATAAAAAAATATTAATTTATCCTTTTTAATTCTACAATCTAAAATTTAAAAGTATCTTCCACAATCCAATTTTTTTTTCTAAATTGAACAATTTGAAAGATACTTATAACTTCAAAATTGTACAATAAAAAAAAAACAAAATGGAACTTTCATATTGGTAAGTAAGGAGATACAAAAACAAATACCCATTTTTAATAGATATAATAAAATAAATAGGATTTAAATAGATTATTAATAAAGTTAGAAATAAGGTTGCATAAAAATAATAAAAAGATAAAGATAAAAATAGGAAAAAATGAGTAGAGATAGATGAAAATTGATACTATTTTTTTAAAAATTATCTCTGTCAATCTACCACTATTATTTATTTCTTCATCAATTTTTATCCCTCATCTTCTAATCCAGACTCACTCCTACAAAACGTTTAGTATTTTTTATAGAACCAAAGTTATCTTGCTTATATTGTGTAAATAGTCGAGATGTAAACTGCAGCGTATGATTATAATTAATTCGCTAAAAAATAATTAATAATATTAAATTTATCTGTAATTATAATATTTTTCAAAATTACTTTTAAATAATTAATACTAATATATAAAGAAAAAAAATAACAAGTAAAGTTTAAATTTTTAAAATTGAAGTCCTCAACTCTCCAAAGCTTAGGAGAGAAAAAAGAGACATTCCATAACATCTAAAATATTTTAAAATGTTTGGCTCAAAAAATAATTCATACGAGATAGTTAAAAACTCTTGTAAAAAAACAATAAAATTTCAATGCAATATCTTATAGTTAGAGATGAAATAAATATGGGTGATATAGATTTACCATATTATAACTCCTAATATTATTATTTTAATATTTTTTTCATATCATTTAATTCTAAATTTATTCTTTATTTTATATATTTATTTTTAAATCCATCACACTAAAAATCACATCATTTTTCAATAAATATTAATCCCTTCATTTTACAACTTATAGTCATGCATTTAACACAACCCAAATCGTCAAAGAACCATATTTCCTTGTTGGCAAGAGCATTCATTGTCTGGAGAAAACAGGGAACGGAGAAACTTGTCAAAATTCTTGACTCTGGGAGCGTTTTCCTGTTCATATCAATTGATAAATTGAATATCTAGATTTAAACACTTTTGCATAAACTTGGTGCACCAAGTGGATGCACCTTGTTAATCAAGTTCTGAGAAAAGTTGACGTGTTGCTGAATTGGTCCATCCATATGCCCTTGGAAGTGGAAGCAAAATTCTATTCTCATGTAATTGAGGCAGTAATTGAAACTTCATTATGTCTATAGAACCATCTCAAAACTCTGTCCAGTAATAAATTACGTAAGTTCCATCTACCAGCATAGCGTACAAATAAAAGGAACACCCAAGTATCATGGAACTTACCAAATATATAGAGATTTTTAAAAGAACCCAGTCCTTTATAGTTTTTTTGAATATGATGCATGTTGTAAACAATAAACATAACGCAATATACATTATATAACTGTCATAACTGCATACAATACAATACATTTGAACATGCGCGAACCCATTACTTAAAAAGGGTAATTTCTGACCTTACTCTCAAACTACAGAAGACAAAAAAAAAAGGAATTACAGGGGCTAATGCGTGCTTATACACAAAAGGTGAGCTTGTCTCTACAGTGGATAAGAGTGCATCCAGTTTTCATTTAATTTGAAATTACTATGATCTTAACTAGCAAAACATGGTATTTTCCTTAGTTAAATGAGCATGTGCTACAAGGACGTTTTACCTTCTAAATCTGTCTTTTATTGCTTGCATTGTGCATATATTTACTTTTCTTCCTTCATAACAGTAATATAAGAGGTGCTTAGTGGCTGCAAGATGGTTAAAACAAAAGTGAGGGTGCAATGATCTTGAAGCATTAAGCAGAACACATGGAAGCCCTTTGCTTTGAGAGTAACTCCATTAGTTTCTTTATAAGATGGGGATTGGAGCCCATATAGTCTTGGAAGGACTTCTTCAAGTCCTGCAGCAAACTCCTATCATCATGATGGGGGTATTCGTTTAGCATCTTAGTGAAGAAACTCTTCCATAGCTCAATGTTCCAGTAACTGTTTTTTCCAACAAGCAAACTATCAGAATGAGAAAGGAAGTTGAAGATAAAAGTAAGGGTGAAAAGCACTTCCGTTGTGGCATTAAATTTTCCAAATTTACTTTAGTAACCAGGAAACTAGAAAGATGCAAGTTTCATACAACGACACGCTTATAAATAAAAAAATCGCTGAGATAAACAAAAGTAACAATTGCATACAATATAACACTAGGGATATACCGTTTAAAGGGTCGTCTGGGAAGATACAGGTAGCCCCCATCAGATTGTTCTTTTTTGACGACTTCCATATAGGAACCATGCAACATCACATGAACAATAGCACAAAGGCCATATGCATCTACCTGTTTGCAGGAGATAGAGAAGAGAAACTCAAAAGCAGTAAATAATGAGTTCCATTGTATTTTGTAGTGCAATTTAAGACGTGACTTGCCTGAAATTTCCACGGCTTATCCGCTAGCATCTCAAAGCAGCGAAAACCAGAAGTTCTGCAATCACCCTTAAATAGCGTGTGATCTGGAAAGAGATGCAGATCAATCCCTCTTCCCCAGTCAACAAGGCAAAGACCCTACAAGATAGAACAATACGACTCGTCGATTAACAAAACCAACAAAAAGGTCTCTTGTTATTAAACATAGACAATAGATGGATAGATTAGCCATAAATTATAATGAATAGTTTAATCCCCCATCAATAAATATGGTCACAATCTATAATTTTGATAATAACAAATAATACTAAGTTTTGAAGAGTTAATCATAGTTTCTCTAAGAGTGTATAAGGATAAACAAGTTAAGGCTTAGACGACAAGACAGACCAATACAAAGTTAACAAGACCCTCTAAAGCAAGATCATCTAAAGTACAAATAAAGTTTAGATAATGCACAAAAAGTCTAAACTATGAACATAAGATGTCAGAATGAAGTTATGTGGCTAGATCGTCTAATTAGAGCATAGATGTCAACACATAGCTAGTACATGTTGAGCCACATAGATATCAATAGATGCAAATTTCATTTGCTAGACCGTCTACTTTTCTCCAAAAGCAAGTCATAAATCCCTACAATGAGTCTGACACAGTAGACTAACCTTTTATTGAATTTGTATGCTCAATTTGTGTTGTTAGTTATATATAGGGATGTTCAAAAGAGAAGTTGTCCTTTGTATAAAAAATTGAATGAAAAAGACAACGATGTCAACAAGAAGGCTATCAACCTTTGGTAAAGCACTAACATAAGGACGAGGATCCACACACAAGCTCCAACGGTCTTTTTCAATACATATAAATAGAAGCTCTCTCATGCGGAAACGACTAGTGATGCTAGGTAATTCAACGTGAAATTAAGTGTTTTGCATGCAATAGTATTGTAAAGCCTCCGTAAGTGCAAGATAAATATATGAGAATGACCTTTATTAGTAAAACTTTCACTTTGTAACCTCTAACAACGAGTGTTCATAGTTTATATGCTCCCTTCAAAGAGTTTTCCTTGTAACCTTTATTGTTATAGCTAGGAGAGGCAGTAAAAGAATACACGAGAAACACAAAAGTTGGTTTAGTGTTAAAAGAATACTTGTTCTTCATCTTAAGGAGAGATAAGAAATAGGGAATTTGACTAAAATGGTGTAATCCATTTTCTAAATTACACAAATGGACAAATGCATGGTCATTTCTGAGTCAAAGTTGTCAATGGTATAGACAACTTTAATTAAATTCATTAATTTGTTTCTTATTTTTTTAATTAAAGTTGTCAACTTTGGCTTAAATAAAATGTAAAGAAATTGTACACCGGATTGACAACTTTAGTGTATTTTATTTAAATTGAAGTTGTCAATTATATTGACAATTTCAGTTAATTTTTTTTAAAATAATTAAAAATAAATAAATAAAAAATATATATATAATAATAATTTAAAAAATATCTAGAAGATATTGGGGATCATTATTATCCAGAAGATATCACAACCTTACTTAGAAAAAATCAACAAGATTTGACTATGTGTTTTGTGGAAAGGTTTAATACAGATAATTATGAATTTGATGTCCAAAAATTAGTCACCCCACCAACATGGTGGACGATCTCAGTCATATAAAAGTTAGATTAAACGATTGGTGGTGTTATTGTGACCACTTCCAAGCTTTTCGACTTTCCTGTCGTCACGTTATTACTGTTTGTTCTTCTTGTCATTTACAAATGACGACATTCCATGATCCAATTTACAACCTCCACACGATTAGAAAGGCATGTCAAGTTGAATTTCATCCCATTCGAAACAAAGATTATTGGTCTACTTATACAGGGCCAAATTTCATATTTGACCCCCTACATGCGACATAAAGAGTCGGGACAATCAATTACAACTCGTTTGCATAATGAAATGGATCAACCAATTCAGAACAAGCCAAAAAAAAGGTCTTACTATCGCAATGAAGGTCACAATAGAAGAAATGGTCCATTTAGACAGTAGAATCATCATTTATAATGTTGTTATCATAAAATATTTTAATATCATCTTTTAATGACTTATATTCAATAATTTAATTTTATTATATACATTTTTTATTTTAAAAAATATTAATTGTTTAAAAAAGTTAACTTGTCAACAAAATTGACAACCTCAACTTAAATTTAGACTAAAATTGACAATTTAGTTGACAACTTTAATTAAAAAAATAAAATAATAAATGACAGATTAATGAATTTAAATTTAATTAAAATTGTCTACAGGCAACCTTGACTAAGAAATGTTTAATTTTTTCTGCATTTGTACATTTGTGTAGTTTTGAAAATGAATTAATTTTAGTTAATTTTCCTAAGAAATAGTTAAAAGTGATTTTGTTTATTTGGTGTAAGCGAAAAGTGATATTGATAAGTTTGTAATAAGTTTTTATTAACGAAACTTTTACAAGGAGAAGTGGATATAACCCAATTTTGAGGTTAACCGATATAAAAGTGTTTCATTGTCTCGTCTAATACTCTTGTACCAATTATCGGATAGCGTTTTCAAGATTTTGCAAAAATCCTCTTGAAACGTTTTCTGACCATTAGATGATCATCCCCAAACTGTGTAATCATCATCCTATTGCAAAAAGGTTTCAGAGCATTTTTTTAAAAGTTCTATTCAATTCCTCCTCCGAGAGTTAGCATGTTATTTCAATTGTAATCATCCGGAGAAAAACTAACCTGATCACACCAAGGACCACTTCGGTTCAAGAACCCATCTTCTGTAAGGTCACCCTTACCCCTGAAAAATAGCAAGAAATGAAATTAGAACAATCCACTAATAAAAATCATGTAACCAACTTAACACAACACGCAATTACTAAGCCTGCGTTGCACATCATATACAATGCTCATCAAACAAAAGTCTTTCAAGAATTTGCAAGCAAGTCCTCTCATGAAATATGGAAAGCATGTTTATATGATTATATTGATGTTGCTTTCCATTTTCCTCCAGTAGATGATGCTTGGGTAGATATAGAGGACATTTGTAAACCTCAAATCCTTAGATACAAGGGTATAAAATAACAAGGACCAAATAATGGTTTGAAAATACCCCTCCTTTAGATACATTAATCGTACCATCATAAATTAAGAATGGAGAAAAAAATTTAAGATTACAGTCTTGTAAGGTACAAACAAACCAAAGAATGAAGGAAATTAGAAATGGATAATTTGAAAAAAAAAAAGGAAAAGTTTTGAAGTATTAGAATACTGATTGTACAAGCATGAGGTGTGTGAAAATAAGTAACGTGGGCATGAACTGTACATAAGCTTAAATTTACCTAGCATATCGAATTAGCAGATTATCAGGCTTGAAATCACCATGAATCAAGCCAACACCGTGCAAAGTTTCAACCATGTGTAACATTTCAATTGTATAATAAATGCATAACACTTCTTCCATGGATTTTCCTAAGACCACATATGAGTTTACCGCATCCTGCATAGCATTTTCAGTTGAAGATTAATACCAAAGGGATATTGAAGAAAATAAGGAAAATCACAGGAAATAAATAACGGACCTGTAGTGTCCCATTAGCTAAATAGTCACAGATGAGTATACTACAGTCAGAATACAGATGAATTCCGTGAGCGAAACCATAACTTGACCTCTGATAAAGTAAAAGTCAGAATTATCAGATGTTCCTAGAAAAAGTGGGTCGATGGTATAGTTGACAACAACACACCTCTCTGTCTAAGATGCGCAGATCAAGCTGACGGTAAATGTAAAATTCCCACGGGAAAGCTGGTTTTTGTATCTGCCATTTCAGGTTTAATAGTTCAATTCAAAATACATCTAAATTCTAATGAGACAATAGGTATTCAATTCGGAGAAAAATTCTTTGAAAGGCCATCATCACCTTTAGAGCAACAACATTGTCAGGATCACTGTTGACATTAGCCTTATATACTTGGGCAAAACCACCCTGTCCAGCACATCCCTTTATAAGGTACTTCATTCCACCTTTAATGTCATGATAAGAACAAAGAGGAGTAATAGAACTGTTAGTAAAATAAATTGAAGCTCACATATGAGGAAGCAGCTTATAGAGAAATAAGTAAAACTATAGTATAATCCATTCTGAAACATTCATCCACGCGGGGGCGCGCAACCACACATATATACATATACATATATATATATACACGCCAATAATTTGGTGATTGTTTTGCACGATATTACTAGAAACTAAATTGATTTTTTTTTCATCTTTCCAGAGAAAAAATAGTGTGACTTTTACTTTTTAGGAACTAATGTCACCTGACTCCAAGTTTTTCAAGAACAAAATAGTGTTTTATTCTCAGATTTCAGATAATAAATACTATAAGACTAAAGAGTGAACAACCTATCTCAATAACTTTATTCCTTGATGAATTCTTCAACGCAGATAAGACCACTTTTCCTGAGTATGGTTTAGCCTTTGAACGATACCCCTGAAAGAGTTTTGAATGAAGCATAAGGGAACTGAATCTTTGTCACATGTGTTAATCAAGGCGAGTAGATATCAAAGGATTAAAATATCTCACATCAAATTTTATAATTAAAGGATGTATAGTCTTTAAGAGGTTATCCATGGTGGAAGTGTCCCAAGGATTAATGCCACTATTTTCCAATTTCATGAATTCTAGATCATCAACCTGAACTCAAACATTATATAACAACTCTTGAATTAGAAATTAGAAATCTCAAAATTGAACTGACATAAGTGTAGAGACCATAAAAAATAATACACAAAATTTTGTTTTTTAATTTTAAGAGATTGTTCCAATATGCATACCTTCTGGTTTGAAGCAGCATTCTGTATTTCAGACATCCTATTGAGAAATAAGGTCAGCGCCTTCCTCAACCACTCAATTGGCTTCGCATTCCTATCGAACATTGACCCAAACAGTAAATCAAAATTACATTTTCTAATTATTCAACTTGCAATATCAACAAAACCAACCTGCGAATCCCAAGCTGGTAGATGAAGAGAGCATAACGCAATCTTCCCTTCAATTCAAATAAACTTGCAGACCACACATAAAGTGAAGAATTCTTGGCACATACATTACTGTCCAGCATTTCTTTGAAAACACTGACAAAATCATCAGTAACTCCCATCTGCACAAAGAAACCAACAGAATTAATGTCAACCCTTCCAAAAGTTCCTTAAAAGTAACAACACTCCACGTCACATTCTAGCTCGTAAACCATTCCAAACTTCCAACAATATAAATGATTTCCTTAATTACTACATGCGCGCAACCACAAGTTACTATGTTAGGCATTAAGATCCATTCAAACAAACTTATATGTGAACATGTTAAAATAAACTTATAAAAGAAGAAAAGAATGTGTAAATCAACTTAGACTCTATTTAGATAAAGTTGTCAACAAACACTTATAAAATAAGAAAAAAAAATGAAATAAATTTGGCCTATAAATTAAAACTGGTTTATGTATAATCTGGTTTCTAGAATCCTTTTAATTTATTCATACTTAATTTTATCATATATAAGAAACTTCATTCATTTTATTTTCTGCATTTTTTCTACAGTACTTATTCCAGAATTTATTCAAAGAGTATCTTGTTGAGTTTCAATCTTTAGAGAAGTTCTTCCATCTCAAATATGTTTGTTTAAACTATTGTTCAGAGAAGCGTAATTTCTTAATAAAATAATCACTTCTTAGAAATTTTTACAACTTTAGGTAAATTATTTAAGAAAGCAGAAACAGAAATACAACAGTTTTCTATTTTTTGTTCTGCTTCTTATTTACAATCTCATTATTTTTAAGCACAAACAACCCAAAGTTTACAAAATCTGAAGTACACAAGTTGAGAGAAAAAATGTAACTTGCTTTGCTTCTTATATTCTGCTTTCATACAAGTGTTTGGCCATAAATTTATCTAAATAGAGCCTAAGACACTGTTGTGTGTCCAATTGTTAGCTCTGTATGTACTATAACCTAGAGCGTGTTGAGTTCAACATCAAGAAAATAATTTTCGGAGAGAGAAGAGGGAATTACATAGAGGAGCCAGATCTTGAGGAATCTGACGTCGTTCCGATACCGGTCATTGTTCTTGAAGTTTCTGATACAATCTCTGAGTAAGTTACTGAGGTTCGAGGTGGATTCGTCCGACGAAGCTTCTAGGGCTTCCTTGATAGACCTAAATTCACACAAAAAAACACGCATAAGATTGATGAGATTGTGGAACTTTGTGTGTGTCAAGTGTTCGAGAGAGAAAGGGATGAACCAGAGAAACGGTACGAGAGGATCCTTGGATGCGTCAACCGCAATTGTGAAACCGGGTGAACGGCTGAGCGTGGTGGTGATCATGGAGTTGAACCTTGAACTCACTCAGAATCTGATAACTGGAGTTGAAGCGGGAAATGCACAGTTTTAAATCTACATAGCCTTTTTCTATAATTAAAAAAATGTTTGGACCTATAGAACATATTTTATTTTCTAAAACCCCCAATATTAAAAACAATGTACTTCATTTTTTAAATTAAATATATTTACTATGTAAGTTCATAATTTGTAAAATTTGTGTAAGTTCCTTTCAAATGCTCAAATTCTTAAGTGTGCACAATGACTCCATGCTGAAAACCATATTAGAATTAGACTCTTCCAAATTTGAATTTTAGCTTTTTTTACAAATTTTTAGAAAAAAAAAAGATTTTATAAATAAAAAATTATAAT
>Ga0123341_1006472_pt1 | contig 10593 bp, 14 predicted proteins | sample Turbeapinknodule_FD_89959 | JGI IMG/M metagenome (GOLD analysis project Ga0123341, IMG submission 89959) | Root nodule microbial communities of legume samples collected from Mexico - Turtle bean Mexico pink nodule | ecosystem: Host-associated > Plants > Roots > Nodule | place: Mexico: Nepantla...
AGCAAACAAAGACAAACTACCGAACATAAACACAAACTAAACAAGTTCTACCGATTGAAACAACAAGAAACAACAAAGACATGTTTTAGAGTTCGATTTGGAATGGGTATGGAAGAAAACTATGAAAGGAAAAAGGAAACTTATGTGGTTGTAGCTCTTGGAATTGTGCACGCCACTTGAAGGATGGATAGCTTCAAGATAAGTGTTGCCGCCACTTGAGAGTCCAATAAGTCTCCTGTTCTTGTCGGTTGACCTAGCGTAAGAGCGTTGCCTCGTCACGAACTCCCTCACCAGCTTGACACCACGTGCCCTCCAAGTCTACTCCGCAGATAGCCTCTATGAGAACCTGAAAACACAAAGTGACGCCTCTGTGGCCGGTGGCGCTCCGACGCTCAAGTCAGTAACAAGAACACCCAAAAACTGAGAGAAAACTATATTCTGTAGAACCGTACTAAAGTGCACTCAACCCTAAGCAATGAGCTGTAATGAAAAACGTACCTCTGCAAATTCTGTTAAGTTTACCTTTATAGCTAGGTTTTTTCTCTCTCAAGGCAGTTACGTTTTGGACGCGTGGCTCGCATCCAACCCTGCACGTGTCACCATCTGGGCTGGGGTAGCAGGTAGTACCCAGCCCTACACGCGTCATCATCTGAGCTAGGATAACTCAAGCGTCATTTCTATATTGCATCCAACCCTACACGTGTCATCATCTAGGTTGGGATAACAGGTAGCATCCAACCCTACACGTGTCGTCATCTGGGCTGAGGTAACTTGAGCGTTATTTCTGTGTAGTAACCGGTCGCGCGGCTAAGTCTCCTATTCGAGGAGTAATCTAGCACGTAACACACTCTGGAACATCACCTGACAATGAGAGTAACGGATGCAACAAAGTGCACCATCTCTGTGATATCGCTCGTCGCAAGTGGCTCCTTCCTTATTGCTACGCCACACATGTTCTAGCTGAGGAAACCTTGCCACCAGCGAATGTCCACTCTGGGAATCCATTCGCTGATGGGCAAGTTGTTCCCTTCAACCCACTCGACCTTCACGCCCCATGCTTTCGTAACAATCGTCTTACTGAACTTACACGCCTGAACGTACTCTTCTGAGCCTCCGGCGATACGCTCCTCGTGGCGACGTCAGACCACCTGATCTCCCATTATCTAACACGTCGATGACACACAAACCCGGCGACAACCGACCGTGTTCACTATAGAACGCCAGTTCCATGAATCGGCAACTATGCTCACTTCTGAACTGTTCATCTCTCTCTTGTCCACATGCTCTGCTGAGCACGCCCCACGTAGTCACGTGCTAGACACGTCATCATACCTGATGACCTGGTCGGTACATCTCCCAAGATAAAACTAGAAGAGGAGAAGACACAAGCCTCTCACACTCACTCACCAATTTGGTAGAGGTTCTTTTCTCTCAAAATTCAACTTTCAACTTGTTATTTCAAAGAGCCATGCACCCATTTTATAATAGAGAGGTCCGGTCCAAGTTACAAAGGGAAAAGGAGCTTGAAAGGTCATTCTTCTAGTCCCATCTCAAACTAGCGCCTAAAGAGAAAGAATTAAGAAGAATCACTTCTTCTAGCTTTTCCTACAAACTAACGCCTAAGGTGCTTTACAATGGAGGTGTCTTTTTGGTTTCCCAAGGTGCTTTACAATGGAGGTGTCTTTTTGGTTTCCCTCTTTAGCACCTTCCTAAACAGTACTCTAATATGTTTTACAATTTTATGCATGGGTAATTACAAAAAGGGAAAACATTTGAACCTTATTAACCAAAACTTTAGCTTTGCTCCTTGTAATCCTTGGAGGTATGAAGGATGATGAGCTAATTTGTCTGTGAGAATCTTGAACTTGAGCCTCATTATCTTCTTCTACTTGATCTCCATCACGATATAATACTCCCTCAACAACATAGAAAACTGCGCAAACGATGTTACATGTCCGTCAGGGAGGCTGACAAACCAGTCTAGTGTTGTGCATGTCAGCGTGCTCATGAACAACTTGCAATTCACTGCATTAGAGCCCCCAGACAGCAGCATCTGGGTGTGGAAGGCCAAGAGATGTGCCTCAGGGTCCTCTACACCTATAAAGGTGGCTTTAGGACCTACGGAAGTGGTTGGTATCACGACGTCCATGATCGCCTGCGAGAATGGCATTGGGAAAGCCCTGGGTAGTGTAGGCGGGGCTCGCTCATCCACCACGTGTTCCCTTGCCTGCTGTAGATTCCTACACAGTTCCTCGTTGGTCTTGCGCAGCTCTTCGTTCCTTGCTTTCGACGCGGCCATGTCAACCTGGATGAGTTCCTAATCCAACCTAGACGCCGCCACCGTCTCCTGGAGGGCGCGCATCGTTTCCACGATTTGTTGAATGGTGATGTTTTCCCCTCCAATCGGAGCGACGGATCCCTGCCCCGTGTTCCTCATATTGTTGGATCTCTTCTCTACACTTGTGAATGGGACCTACTTTTATCGGGCCCCATGGTGGGCACCAAATGTACTCGTCGGTTCACCTAACGCTCGCCTGTATCTTCCAAGATTCGCGCTTTCCTGGATCGAAGCACTCTATACCTGAAAAGGCAAAGGGGGCGCTCTGGGGGCCGTTTGCACTCTGATGCTCAAGTCAATACTGGGGCAGAGAAAATAGTATGTCTGTGTAACTTACAAACTGCGTACCTTTTTAGGGTTTTCAACACCCCTTATATATGTGGTAATTAAGGTTGTGGTGGTAACGTTCTCGTGCCGCTATTGCACAGTCTTAGCGTAATCTAGCACGTAGGACTACCCTTAACTGGGGTGCTACGACTAACAGGATGGCCACCAAGGTACCAACCCTCTAGTGCCCCCCTGTTCTTTGAGCACCCTAAGTATTCATCTACCATGCATGCAACCTACCCCTGGAAACCGTAACCCTAATAAGCCTTAGCGCCTCTAGTGGTTCTTTACTTGCGTTGCGCCTAAATGTGCTATTCACACCACACACATGAACTCTTCGTGACCTAGGGCTTCCCCTTATCTCTAGGTGCTTTACTGATAACTGGTATGTTCTTCTGGGACCCACCTCTCGTGGCCCCATTTGCTAGCTAAGCTCACCAGTTCAGGCAACGGGGGCAGACAAAGGACCGTCATACAGGAAACCCTGAAGACACCTCGAACCTTCACCGCAGATAATTTGGTTTGGCACGTCGAGAGGAGGGAAGAGGAGTCATCGGTCACTGTCTCAAGAGACATTGAGAACGCCCAAGATAAGCACATACCCAGTTCTGGGGAAAGAGTCATTGCGGGTCTACTTGGTTGAAGGAGGAGAAACCTGGATGACGCCCTACAAGCGTTACCTGGCTGATGGGATACTCCCGCTGGAACCCACAAAGGCCAGGAAAATAAAGAAAAATTCGACCAAGTACACTCTCATTGACGGAGAGTTGTTCAGACACGGGTTCACCCACCCTATCTGTTATGAGTAAGTGGCGAGCAGTGCGCATGAATAATAGCAGAACTCCACGAAGGGATATGTGGGAGTCATATTGGTGGTCAATCTCTAGCATCGAAGGCCATTCGTGCGGGCTACTATTGGCCAACCATAAGGGAAGACTGCACGAGGTACGCACAGCAGTGCCAGCAATGTCAGCAACACGCTGACTAGCACAAGGCGCCATCAGAAGAGCTTAGATCGATTTACATCCCTTGGCCATTCCATACCTGGGGAATCGATATACTGGGACCTTTCCTTTTAGTGATACGGCAGATGAAGTACCACGTGGTCGTCATAGAGTATTTCATGAAGTGGATAGAGGCCGAGCCAGTAGCGCAGATCACGACCCACAAGATTCAGCACTTCGTCTAGAAGAATATAATATGCCGCTTTGGAATACCGAAACAGCTGGTGTTTGATAATGGCACCCAGTTCGCATGCCAACAGCTGGGAAAGTTGTGTACAGAAATTGGACAAAGCAAGTTTTCGCATCAGTCGAGCACCCCCAAACGAATGGGCAAGTCGAGTCTACCAACCGAGTCCTTCTCAGAGGTCTGAAGAGAAGGCTTGAAAAGGCCAAAGGGATCTAGGCAGAAGAAGTCCCCAGAATTGTGTGGGCTTACCACACCACTCCCCAGTCTACCACCAGAGAAACACCCTTTAGCTTGGTGTACGAGTCGGACACGATGATTCCTGTAGAGATCCAGGAGAACTCGTCGTGCTTCCAGAACTTCGTGGTTGAAGAGTCCAATGAAGAGAGGAAGGTGAACCTGGAGCTACTAGATGAAGTAAGGGAGGAAGCAAGAATCAAAGTTGAAGCCTTGAAGAGAAGGGTGGAGTACAAGTACAGCTCCAAGCTGAGACCTCGCCAGTTCCAGGTTGCCAACCTGGTGATGCGAAAGGCCCACCCGTACCAGCTAGAGAACAAGTTGTCCCCCAAGTGGACTGGTCCTTTCAGGGTGACATAGGCCCTTGGGAATGAGGCATACAGGCTTGAGACATTAGAGGGCAACACGATTCCTCGTACCTGGAATGCGACCCACCTCAAGGTTTACTTCAGTTGAACTATTAGCATTGTACACAGTTTTTAGGGGACACTCTTTTTCCCTTCCAAGGGTTTTTTAATGAGGTCCCCAATAAGTTTCGATTGAAGTATATTCTCGAATATTTTTGTACAATGCAGTTACGAACCATTCACTTGGGTTAGAAGTCTTGAGATTGGGAAAGGCAGGTTCGCAGAAAACACCTCCCTCTCGAGTGAAAATGCCAAGGCTGAACAGTATGGTTCGCCAGTAAAATCCTCTCTCGCCTTTGCGCTAAGATGAGGTCAGTTATGAACCATTCACCTGGGTTAGAAGTCTCGAGATTGGGAAAGGCAGGTTCACAGAGAACACCTCCCCCTCCAGTGAAAATGCCAAGGCTGAACAATATGGTTCGCCAATAAAATCCTCTCTCGCTTTTGCGCGAAGATGAGGTTAGTTACGAACCGTTCACTTGGGTTAGAAGTCTTAGAACTGGGGAAGGTAGGCTCGCATAGGACACCTCCCCCCATCCTCGAGTGAAAACGCCAAGGTGGAACAATAGGGTTCGCCAACAAGGCCTTCCCTTGACTTCACATAGCAAGGGTGAAGTCAGTTATGAACCTTCCCCACAAGTTAGAGGTCTCAAAGGAGGGCAGGATGGTTCGTGGTGAACGCCCCCCCCCCTCCATTTTTTTGAGTGAGAACGCCAGGGGTAAGAAGTAAGGTTCGCCAGTTAAAATCCTCATCTCCCCCGGTGGGGTAAGGACGAGGTCAGTTATGAACGTTTCCGCCTGATTTAGAAGTCTCAAGGGAAGGCAGGAGGGTTCATAGAGAACGTCTCCCCCTTTGAGTGAGAACGCCAGGGCTGGGAAGCACGGTTCACCACTTAAATCCTCCCTTAACTTCATATAGCAGAGACGAGGTCAGTTGCGACTTTCTCCTTGGGCTAGAAGTCTTGAGACTGGGTAGGACGATTAGTAGAGAACGTCTCCCTATCTCGAGTGAGAGCGCCATGATGGAGACAGTATGGTCCAACGGATGAATCCTCCTCAACCCCAGTGTGATCACATTGTGGTCAGATACGAACTTCTCCTTGGATTAGAAGACTCGAAGCGGGATAGCGCAGAGAGCGCCTCCCCCTTGAGTGAGAACGCCAAGGCAAAAACAGCACGGTTCATCAGCGGCATCAGCAAAGTATCTCCTTTACTCTGTGAAGTAGGAGCGAAGTGACGTCAGTTAAGGGTTAGTGTGCGCATCACCGCTACCTTAAGCCGCTAAAAAGAAGGTAAGGTAGAGCGGGTAGTGGACAAGCGCGCTACCTAGAGTATGGATGATCGTTAGATGCGTTGTTAGCAAAGGTTAGTGCGAGGCACAACAGTTAACAACCAAGACGAAGAAAAAAAATTAAAGCAAGTTAAAGGCAAACAGGTTCATAAATAATACAAGGTACAAATACATATTGAATATTGTTCACAAGAAGGCCAAAGTTCTAGGCATTGAGCAAGTCAGTTTCTGGGCGCGAGCTGCCCATCAACGATCCGTTTTGACACTACGAAGGGGGAGATATCCAACTCGGGGTGCACACAGGCAACCTGAGGAAGAGCATCTTCGAACCCTGCTCCGTAGGCATCAGCGGCGTCCTCGGTGAGCTCTGCCTCAAACTTACGGAATTGCTCAATCTTTTTGGCAAGTTCGCCCTCTACACGACCAAGTTGGACTTCTTGTTGGGTGACCCTTTCTTCCAGTTTGGCCATCTTGGCCTTGGTCCCCTCAGTCTCTTCCTTTAGTTCAATGACCTTATTGCACAGAGGCAGGATCTTAGCTTCCAGTTGAAGGTTCTCCTGACCCTTGTCGAAGAGTCGCTTCTTGGTATCCTTCTCTGATTGACGAAGGCAGCTCAGCTCTTGGATCAAGGTAGTTTTGCGATTGGCGAAAGTATGGGCTTGGCGAGCAAGTTCTTCCTTCATCCTTGCCTCCGCCTAGCTCATGAAAGCAAGAGAGTTGACGAGGAGCTCCCCAAGGCTTTGGCCCATGCACTCCTTCAGCAGGTCCCCACCCAAGGCCTCTGCTGCCTCCTTCTCTAGGAAGCACTTGAGGGCATGTTGGATAAGAGCGGGAAGCTCAGGAGCTAGGGGCACTTGGTCATCCCCAGGAGTGCTCTCCCCACTGCCTTCGAGCGTGAGGAGTGTGCGAGGTGAGGAGGCGTTGGGGGGATTATCCTTGAACGACGAAGGGTGGCCATCAGTGGCAGAGAGCGAGGTCGCCACAACTCCCACTCTTGGCCTCTTCAAGACGAGGCCCTCCCCGGTGTCCTCGTCGTCGTCAGAATCAACCGCCACCATCCCTTTATTCTTCTTAGCGGGGGCTGAAATGGACGAGGCTCGGGCAACAGTAAGAGGAACAGCGGGGGCTGAGCCACTTGCACCACCAAGTGTCGCTTGGCGACGTGCGATCACATCTGCCAACCTGTTCCTTTCCTGCTCGTTAAGCACCATACCTACACCAAGGCAATGAAACACACAATACACAGCCATTAACAAGAAAGTACAAGAGCCACAATATGCAAGAGTTAAACCAGTGAATGCAAAAGCATGAAAGACGAAACGCGTTATGTGTAAGTTAACAACTGATATGTAAAGTGAGGTGGGGGGAAGAGTAGAAGCACGTACCAATGTAGCCCTTGAGGTCTAAGGGGCTATACTCATGCTTGATCATTTGGCCAGTGTTAAACACTGCTCCCAAGCTTGCAAGGACTTGACACAGCTCATGATAAGGGGGAGCCAGCTCCTCGTGACTCCTGGGTTTCCTAAGTTTCATCTTTCCCACCCAGTAAAGGGGCAATCCATCCAGTATGGTGGGGTCATGGTCGATGCAGCACACTTTAAAGAACTTCCCTTTGAAGCGCTTATAAGATTGCTGAAATAGGGTTATAAGGACTCTCCCCGCCACCCCATTGAAGCTTACCCAAAGCTTCTTCCCTAGACTCTTAGCCTCGAATAAGTGGAGGAAGACGTCCACGGAGGGAGGGTGCCCAAAATGGTTGCACAAGATTGCGAAGGCCCTTACGAAGGCCCAACTGGGCGGGGGCCACGTTGATTTCCTTCAGGAGTGCCCGCTCAAAACCCGAGAGCGTCAAATGGAGTTTGATCCGCTTGAAGACGGTGGCGTAGAGGAAGAAGAAGAGTTCCCCATCGTTGGCGCGATCATCAACGCACACAGGCTCACCCTTCGCGCAAGGTCGAACGAATACATACGCATCACATTCTCTCCCAAACACACGACTGATACAGGCAGCCTCGTCCTCCCTGTGCTTTATCACATCCCCGCTGGAAGTGAGCGTGGAGGTCTCAATAAGGAGTTTGTTAGAAGCCCAAGGGTATAAACAGAGAAAGGAAGGAAGAAAACGAGGTTTTAGAAGAAGGCGATGGAACGACTCGAAAAGACCCAGAAAAAGTAGAGACTCAAAGGAAAAACAGAGAAAACCTAAATGTAGAAACTTTAAACAGTCCCAGAACAGTTTATCACATTTTATGAATGACAGAATCGCAAGATAAGAGCAATCAATGCATAAAGATCATACCTTTTGATCGAAGTAGGTTGGAAGTTCTGAGTTTCGAAGAAGGAGAAGCGAGAGCATTCGAAAAGAAGAGAAAATGATCGAAGAAAGAATAAGTGAAATGATGGAATAGTGGTGAAGCGCACGTTTTTGAAAAAGTTAACGTAAATGAGGGAGCGCAAGCAGCGATAAGTCATAGCCGTTGATCTAGCCACGTGTGCGAAGATTAAAACAGGTACGAAGAAGCGTCACTTCGATGCACTGTTCATGTCCCTTCACACAGTGCCACGTAGGTCGCCAAGGGCGATGACTTAGTCTCTTCGCTGAACAAGTTAACAACTCGAGATTGGAGGGCTTGTGTACCGACCAGTCCTTGGACATCGCTGACTACTAGTAATGGTGGGCCATGTAAGATGGGACCCACAAGCGGCATGGGCCACTGTCTCACAGGCAACATGAACCTGGGTGCTAATGAGTGGTCAGACGTCGATCACCAGGATGTGTCGATGTGTCCTCGGCAGCAGAGTGAGGCCGATGTGACATCGGGCATCGGTCATGCGAAAGGTGGGTCCCAGACAACACACTAGTTATCAGTAGGGGGAAGCCTAGATCATGAAGTGTCCATGCGTGTGGTGTGAATAGCGCATTCAGGCACAACACATGTAAAGAACCACTGGAGGCGCGAAGGCCCGTTAGGGTTACGTCTCCCAGGGGTAGGCTGCATGCATGGCACGTGAACAGCTAGGGCACCCCCAAAACGAATGGCCCAGAGATTAGGTGCACAAGTTGGTACCAAGGTGGCCATTCCGTTAGAGGTTGCACTCCAGTAAGGGAGCCTTAGGCGCTAGATTGCCCTAAGATTGGGTAATAGCGGCACTAAGGCATACCCTCAGAAACCCTAAATGTGGGTAGCGGAAACAATAGAAACCCTAGACTATATAAAAGGTAGTAAGAAACCTCACAAAGGTACACAGTTCTTTAGATTAGAACTATACACACTTTACTGTTTCTTTGCCCCAGAATTGACTTGAGCGTCGGAGTGCAAACGGCCTCGAGGGCGCCCCTTTTCCTTTGCAGGTACAGAGTGTTTTGATCCAAGGAAAGCACGAACCAAGACAGAGAGTTTCGGGGTGCGTAACCGTCGTTGGAGGCACAAGGGCAATCGGTCAACCGGCAAGAACATTTATGTTATATTAAAACAAACAAATTTATGAATAGAAAGATATTATATTAAAAATATGTTATTTATAGTTGCATTACTTTCGTCAGATTAGTATATTAAAATCTAGCATGCATGAATCTAATTTGCGAAAATAAATTTTCAAGAAACATAAAATAAAATAATTAAAATTATAGTTTTTAGCAATTTATTTATTAAAGATTGAAAAGGCATGAAGTGTTTTGCGAGATTTTATAATGAACCTTTAGAACGTAACTAAGGTTAAAATTTTGTTGAGATTTTAGAATAAACATTCGAAACTTAATGAAGGTTTAAAAGATCTCCATTAGATCATTGGGTTTTTCAATAAACCATTGGAACTTAACGAATGTTAACCTCCATCATTTTGTTGAGGTTTTAAAATAAACATTTGGAACTTAGTGAAGGTTAAAAAAATCTTTGTTATTGTACTGACCGGTGCCTAGTTCTCAGTAGTATTTTCATATGCTCGATTCTTTTGCACCATAAGGGACCTCCTTAGTTCCTTTGTGTCGCGAAGGACTTGCTCGGTGCTTGGGCCTGCATAAACCTAGGCCAATGACCTTGGTCAGGTTGGGCCTAGATCACATGTTGAGTACACAAAGTAATTTCATTTCACACACCCGTTAAAAAAGATATTTGTGTGGTAGATATAATTTTATTATTATTGTTAATATATGGCAATATATCCTCTGTTACGTATTTGTTGCATGTTTTTGTTGCACATGGCTAGTTACTATTAACCCTAGTAATATAGGGAGACGCTTGGGTAACAGAAAGTGGGCCTGCAGATAAGCACCTGAAAATCATTGGTGCTCGTGGCAGGTGGTTTTCTGTTACGAATGAAAGATTAATGTAATTATTTTCAGTTAAGATTCGCTGAAGCTCCAGGGAGAGTGGTTGCACGTTGCATGAGCAGTGATAAAGGGAGAGGAGGTCTCTAGGAAAAGATACATTGTTTTTGTTAGAATATATGGCCTTAAACGAGAGGAAAGGTGAATTGTTTAAAAAGGATTTTTGAAAACTTTTAAACTTAGAATGAAAATTCTTTGAAAGAACCTTGATTAAGGATTCAGTTTTTCCAAAACAAACAGCAAAAGCACAAAGCTGGAAAAACAATCGTTTGTTTTAGCGAAACAATCGGTTGTTTATACCAGTCTCAAAAAGACAAAACTGAAATTAAAGAGATAAGGATAGAGAAATTGTACACAATTGTTTATACTGGTTCACTCCAAACCCAGAGCTACATCCAGTCTTCTCAGAACCCTGAGGAAATCCACTAAGTAATCACACCTTGATCACTTACACAACAACCAAGAGAATGACCTTGAAAAC
>Ga0123341_1006475_pt1 | contig 10592 bp, 9 predicted proteins | sample Turbeapinknodule_FD_89959 | JGI IMG/M metagenome (GOLD analysis project Ga0123341, IMG submission 89959) | Root nodule microbial communities of legume samples collected from Mexico - Turtle bean Mexico pink nodule | ecosystem: Host-associated > Plants > Roots > Nodule | place: Mexico: Nepantla...
ATTAATAACAGCTCAGTTTCAATTTGGTATATCATGTGGATTCTTTATGGAAAGAAAAAATAAATAAATATATATATATATATTATTGTTTTTTATAATCAATTTTTTATAACTCCTATCTTCTTTTTTTTATTTGACTTTTTACACATGATGTTGTTAGTTGACTTACTACATTTTTAAACATGAGTATGAAGTGTCATTATAGCTTAATTAATCAATATGGTTAGATGGTAATATGGTTAGATGGTCTATATAAGTTGAAAATGTGATGATTTAAAGTACATGAGCACGTTTATATAACATAAATGAGTTTATACATATCGATGGTGTCATCGTGTGCATAGTTTTTCCCACATTCTATAAAGTTTGGGCACTTAAAAGGTTCACCCGCCTCCTAGTGTTTCGACACACTGGTAGTTAAGTTCATAATCTACTTTGTAACAAGCCGACCTCCCCACCTAACCTCCATCACATTGGTCAACATCCGTAAAGAAAAAGGTGAGTCACTCTGAGCGTTCATGAAATATTTGGAAATGAGACTCTTAACGCCAACAACTCTTTTTTCGACGGTGTCAAGGAAATGTTAACACCCTTGACAATCTTGAAATTGCTCCCAAGGATTGCAATAGCCGAGTTTGGCCCGACCCTCGTTGGAAAAGGTTGCGATCTCTTCGGCGACCTTTTTAGCGGTCTTAAAGCTCTTCCAAACTTCTCTCTTTGATTATTCTTCTTTTTATCCCCAATAGAAGGAGCATAAGGTCAAGTACCGGTATCGAGACTCACCTCGGATCGATCAACTCTTGCTTGGGAGTTCCGGAACCCTCCCCACCTTTCTTGTTGATGTTATTACAAAGTTGTTTCAATACAAGCTTCACATCAAGTGCAACAAAGTTAAAACCGAATAGTAACCAATGCAAAACAACTACACATATCGTTAAGATCCATCCATCGGTGGGGAGAATTATATGGCAAAGATCTTTTAGGTGGGCAACTTCATCGGTAGTTGATCCCATACCTTAAATACCTCCCGGTCCTCGACAATCATGGATGACCTTGACATGATTGCTAACTGACAAGTTTTTGTGTCCAATAAAAGGGAAATTTCGACTTATTATTGGAATCAAAGAAAAAAATGAAAAATTATTGGTTCTATAATCACTTAAAAAAAATATACCTTTATAAATTCTTATAAGATGAAGTTAATGACGAGAACAAGCAATACCCCAAATGACCAATAAGAGAAAGTCACCCTATTGGGTCGATCAACCGAGAGTTATAGTAGTGAAGAAAACCCTAAGGGTTCAACCTTAACAAGTCGCACAATAAGTGGAACAACATTAAGTATCTACAAAACACCCATAATAAAGTCATAGAAAAGGAAACAAATATGAAGGTAAGAGAAATTAACATATACAAAGAAGAAATCAGACTCAACACCCTTAGAGCCATGGTAACCGTTGTGAATTGTGCAACATCTATCGGTCGAGATGATGTCGATTTCAACATTCGGACTCAACATGGGTGCACTCTTCACAACCGACTTAACCATTGACGACCACTTATGCTGAGAAAAGAGCTCGATCACCTTGTTATCTACCCACTTAGCCCTGTTAGGAGCATGAACCCGACACAATCCCATCCTTTACACCCCACTACCTTTGGCCATTGATGATTCCCCAAAACCTACCGAGGACTACCAACTCAAAAAAGTCGAAAAACTGATGGAGGAAGACATTACTAACCTGAAGGGTAGGGAAATTCTTGGCATATATCCACTAATTGGATGCAGAATATTGGAGAAAAGTAAAGTGATCCCCTATTTTAAACCCACTATTTATAGAAAATGAAGAAAGATGGAAACCCAACAATCGTCAATCTACAACAGTAAGATGCTTTCCTATCTAAGGTCATGATAACACATACTAAATCCAAAAACGTTCAAATTCCACCAAAAATAATGGAAGCTTTTAGACTCTTTAGGACTCTGTCCTTCGAACCTGGGGACTAGGTAAGTAACTGAGTATACCTTGACATCCGAGATAATTACCCAAACAATAAGGTAAAATTTTATTGCAAAACTACTAACGACTCAGGAACACCCACAAACACAAAACGACTCTTAGAAAAGTTTGAGGGGCTAATGTAGCGTACATGGCCGTCAACACCTTAACATCCATGACCGAAACCTTATCAGTAACCTAACTGAGCACGTCTTAGAGGAACAAGTTAAACCACCACCTAGACTCTCATTAGCGTAACCCGAATGTACAAAATCATTTCTTAATATTGAGATTAATCTTATAATTTGTGTCAGGACCCACTACTACAAAGACCCACTTTAACCCTATAAATGCATACTCCAAGACAAGGCAAAAGTTGCATTTAATAAAAAATCATTCCTCAAACCACCAATACTAAGTAGTACCGTCTTAAACATCACATAACCTTTAACAGGTACCCCTCTTAACCAAAATCAATGATTAAAGACCTACGAAAAAATGTTATTCCTTTTACAAGATCATTAAACAACAAATGAACACTCTTTTTATAAAGAGATTTTTGGTTAATTTGTTTCCAAATAATTTTATAAATTTGAAAAAGTTGTTCATAATAATTTTAATTTATTCTGGAAAGCTAATTTTGTGATGATTATCTTTATAACGACATAAATGATTAAAATAAAAGGTTGGTTAATACTTAAGTTCTTTGTAGGTAAAAGATGAATTATTTTATTTTGATAGTTCCAGTTAAGAGAAAATGAAATAATTTTAAATGTATTAACTATTAATTAATATTAATATTAATGTATCGTCAATGGAGTGATTTCATTAGAAACTCCCTTTTGTAAGCAATGACGACGTCGTTTCGCATACCCTAGCGCATACTCCCTCCAAATGCTGGTGTTTCCACTATTCTAAGATTGAACTTACCCACGTTCGCAATTTCACTCACTTTCCCTTCTTTCCCTTTTCTTCCACTGTTATTAGTTAAACGATGTCGGGCAGAAACCGCGGGCAACCCCTTCCTCCTCCGCATGCGGTGGGGCTATCGCCGCCGATTCACGATCACCCGTTGTTCGGCGCGCGAGCCCATCACCATCTAGTGGGATCCATTGTCCCGCCCCATCCCCACCCCGCGCTTCTGGAAGACCTCCGGGACTCGCAGCTAGGGCTTGGCCCGCGCGGGCCCATCCAGCTGCACCCAGCGGCGATCATCGAGGAGCGTCTCGCGGCCCAGCACCAGGACATTCAGGCCCTTCTGGGCGACAACCAGAGGCTCGCCGCCACCCACGTGGCCCTCAAGCAGGAGTTAGAGGCAGCGCAGCACGAGCTCCAGCGCGTGGCGCATTTCCGTGACTCGCTCCGGGCAGATACCGAGGCCCGCATGAGGGAGCTCTATGACAAGTCGGCCCAGCTGGAGGCCGAGCTCCGCGGCACCGAGGCCGCCCGGGCCGAGCTCCTCCAGGTCCACGCTGACATCAAGGAGCACACAGCCGTCCGTCAGGACCTGTCCGGACAGGTGCAGGCCATGACGCAGGACTTGGCCCACATGACCGCCGATGCCAAACGGCTGCCGGCGCTCAGGGCCGATGTGGAGGCCATGAAACAGGAGTTGCAATGTGCAAGGTAGTGGCTTTATCTCAATCTAGGGCAATGTTGTGGATTGTGCTTAATTTGTGATCAAGGTTTTAAATTACTCGCAGAAAACCTTAGCTGTGGTTATTTTCTAAAGACTTGTGTGTTATTTTTACATAAAATTGTACAACAATTTTCTGACAATAGTGAGAGAGAATGTGAGAAATGAGAAAGGAGATATGAAAGTAGGAGAGGAGATGAATGATGTGATGGACAGTTAGGGATAAAATCAGTTGTTGTTGCATGAATAAGACAACCCTGATTTTGAATTATGTAGCTATTCATTAGAGTTTGTAGTAAAAGTTCAATCCTTTATGTGGCAGTTGACAATACACCGTAATTTTATGAAATGAATATTTTTTTATGATTATAGAATATGGGTTGAATGGTGGATATATGCTAGTGGCGTTAAAGAGAGGTACTGGGATGCTGACCTGTTGATCATGTTGTTATTGTTTATAATTGTCTATTGGCTTTTAGGGCTGCCATTGAGTATGAGAAGAAGGGATTCGCAGAAAACTATGAGCATGGTCAAGTGATGGAGAAGAAGTTAGTTGCCATGGCTCGAGAGATGGAGAAGCTTCGTGCAGAAATTGCAAATGCAGAGAAAAGAGCACGGGCTGCTGCCGCAGCTGGGAATCCAGGTATGCATTTTTTTTGCGTGATGTAGTCTTGATGAGTTAACTGACTGCAATTTGTGACATATAATGGTGTTGGGGCTAGGTCTGGTTCCATTCTTTTGTGACACTTTTGTTTTCGTGTCTCAAGATATCATTGTTTTTGGCCTACTAATGCTCTTCTTTGTTTTCTGTCCTTTGCTTTGATTTTCTAGGTTCAGGGTATAATGCAAATTATGGCAATGCTGATGCTGGATATGTCGGAAACCCTTACCCTGGAATTTATGGCATGAACCCAGTAAGTTTGTTGCATCTCAATTACCTGAGTGGACCAGTCTGAATTAAAAAGGGTTTTCATTTCTCAGTAAAATCACTTCCATAGTTCCATTTGTGGTTTCTTGGGAAATCTGTATGTTGTTTGTTTGGTGCTTTAGTTGGATTATATTAATGGACATTCGTAACTATTAGTGAAACCTTGAATAAGTTGATTCTTACTCACATGTAGAGGTCGTGCCCATTATCATTGAACATTATGATATTTTAATTAGGTACGTAGTTATCAATCCAGGACAGTGGAGTTGGAGGGGCTGATCCCAAAAATGCTCTTGTAGGATAGGATCTTACCAATCCTTGCTATTGTAGGATAGCAAATGTAGGGTTTTTCCAGCCGGGTCGCACAACCCAATTTGTTTTGGAGCGTGACCTGTGCCCTCTTCCACCCGCAATTCAGTGCACTGAATCAAACCAGAACTGCGATTCATGTGGTTCTGAAATTGATTTGAATTATATAAGATTGAATGGGAAAGGAAAAGGAGTCTTGCAGAGTGATTTGTATCCTTCGATAGTTTAGTTTATGGTTGAACTCTAGTTGTGCTAGATTCATTCAAGCAAAATAGCTAAGCTTACTTCAGTCTAAGGTTGTACTCTAGCTGTGCTAGAGTCATTCAAGTAGAATGGTCAACTTTAGTTTAGTCTAAGACTAGAATGTAGTTGTGCTAAAGCTATTCAATTAAAATGGTTAACCTTAGTTCAGTCTAAAGCTAGACTCTAGACGTGCTAAAGCTGTTCAAGTATAATGGTTTATTCTAAGATTCCTTTGTAGCATCGCAGAAGAAACATTAGGATTAGCAACACACCATGCAATCACAAGTTGTGACAGTGGAACACCACGCTCATCCAAAATTGGCTTCAATCCATCAACCTTCCTAAGCACATCATCAACCAATGATCGCGTTGCTAGATTTTTTGTAATTTTCTGAAGCAAATCTACTATCTGGTGGTATAACTCCTTATATTTTCCAATGAGCACTCTAGAGGCAAGAGAACTTCATGCAGTGAGATTCATGGAACGCACGATTTCCTCAATGGGTGTGGAGGTGTCGGGGCGGTGGCATAGATAATGTCGATGTAGTCCATGTGGATGTGCTTGAGTGAAGCCTCAATGCCCTCCACTATGTGCTTGTGCGGAAGGCCCTTGTTGTTGGGCCCTAGCCTCCCAAACGATGATATGATTTTGAATTAGACATCACATTTTTTTATTTAAGATTATCACTTGTATTAGGTTAATTGAATTCAACTATGGTTGGAACTCGATGAAGATCGTCACTGGACACGAATTTAACCAAAGAAGTTATATAAGTGTGAAGGATCTCTTTAAGGAGTGTAAAGTAAAAAGAAAATTCACACACAATGATGATGAAAAGAGGATAATAGAATTAAAGAAGCAAAGAGAAGAAGAACCAACACAAGCTAAGAGTAAAATATAAAAGAGAAGATGACTTATGAAAAAGGAAGAACTCGGTGGAGAATAATGTTGATGGAGGAGCCACACCACTTGGCAGGAGTGATGAAGATTCGCCACTTGAAGCTCACACTCAAGATAAGACTCAGAGAAATTCTAGAGAACTCAACCTCATAGAAATAAAACAAAGTTTCTTTACTAAAAAATCAAGCGTGTCTACAAGAGGGGAAAACCACCTATTTATAGTGATAGGTGTCGTGTGATTAAGGTAAGGAGGGAATTTCAAATTCAAACTAAACAAGGTTAACTCCCTAATTATGCACTCATAATCATGGATCTAGAAGGGAGTTACACTTTTCACATTCAAGCATGTGCTCAATGTGGAAAAGGTGACTACTAGGCGTGCTCTACATCTAGGTTTCTAGAAGAAGTGTTTCGCTACACTACATGGGCCAAGTGGAAGCCTAAATTATTACATTTAAACCTTATTTTACAAAAAAGACTAAAGGGAGAATAGTTGGTGCTCTGGCCCTTGTTGTTGTGCTCTTCTCCTAGTGATCCTTTGAGGAATGGTAGGGATTGAGTCACTAGCTACCTGAGATGTTTGGCCTCCTAACCTAGGGTCTTGTGTCATGCTCTTGGTTATCCTCTTGGAAGATTTAGCTAGCTCATAAGGTGTTCTCTTATTCATGATTTCATTAGAAGATCTTGGTCGAAACGATGATGTTCGAGCGCTTCCACTCGAGCTCCCAAATCGCGTGTCCCATGTTCTCCTCGACATGGCCGTTCGCGTAGACCTTGACATTGTCGAAGAAGATCACATCATGGTCGCGACCACACAAGAGTGACGCCTTTGCCTCCTTCACGTCTAATTGGTTCCCGAAGCTCTCTCGCATGTATGCCAACTGGCTCACCTTCAGCTTCAATCACCTTAAGTTCTTGTACTGTGTTGTGCTGGATTCTCTATGGAGTGAGAGACAATCTAGAGATAGAGAGAAATCTAGAAAGAGAAAGAGACAAGAGAGTGATTGGTCTTGAGATTCCTCATCTAGATGAGAGTAGATTGGGTAACAAAAAGTTGGTGGTGGGAAAAGTTTTACCTTGCCTCACAGTGGGTGTCGATGTTCTAGTTCAAAGCTTAAGTGTCCTCAAGCTAGAACGTTCAGAAAATTCAGTCCCATTGTTCATAGTGAGAGATGTATTTTATAAGCCTTAATTAGTTGTATGTTATCTCTAAATCTTAACTAATATTTTCTAATCCTTAAAGTTTTTATCTTCAACCGATTTCAAGTACCACAAGCAGATAGTCCTTTATTTTTTGCCAAGATTCATAGTAGTTTTGTTGAATCTATGTTTGAATGATTAATAAACCCTGTAACTGACTCTTTAAATAAGTTGCATTCTCTTTAATAAGAAATCAGACGAACTAACTGTACAAATATATTTTCTAATTTATCTTAAAAAATATATTAAATTAAACAAAAAATAAGATATTTTTAAAAGTTGAAAAATATTGGTTTTCTGAATGGGTTTAGGTTGTTTTGGTCAGTTCATAACTAGTTCTCACTGTTTTCGAGATGATCCGGTTTTGGGTGTTAATAGACTGGTCACTAGACTGGTTTTCAGTTGAATTGGCTAGTCCGGTTTAGTCTTTAAGTCAGTGGGTGATGGAGTTGTACTGTATAACTTGCAAATTGCTTGGTTTGTAAATTTGCCCAAAATGTATTTGATCGTATGTGTATGTTATATTGTATATGGTGGAAATTACTGTCTGGAGTATGTTTATTTAATACTCTTTACAACCTTTCCGTTGAGTTGGATATTGTTCTTTGCTAAAACTGGCAAATTTCAGGTACAGTCTGGAGGTGAGAATTTTTCTCAGTATGGACCAGGGCCTGCTGCTTGGGGTGCATATGACATGCAGCGAGCACAAGGACACAGATAGATCCCTGTTTTAAGTAATCTTATAACTGGTATCTTGGGTTGCAGCTTTCTAGATGATTGGTTCAGGGTTTAGGAATCATCTACTCATGAATGTCATGGGAAGTTGTACATTCTTTAAAAAGCTCACATGTAGGTTGATGATGCAGTGGATGATGTTTGTGTATGGTGTCAAATAAGGGACATTTTGTTTTATCATTTTTTGTGTGGTGTGGCTCTCATGTTAATCTTGGTTCTTTAAATTATGTCTTTTTCATGGTTTCTTTTATTTCTATTTGCTCTAGTTAATGGAAGGGTGCTCTTTGTCAAAATTATGCAACTATTATTGGATTTTATGTAAATATTAGCTTATTGCTAGCCATCACCACCTCCTAGGGCAAGGAAAAGATAAGTTGTTTTCTATCCCTTCTTTGCACTTAATTTATATTCTAGTTAGTGGTTTGAATTTGCTCATGGAGTCAAGGTATACGATCTCTGTTGGAGCTGTTAAAAAAATCTGAAAATAGTGGGTTTTATTTAAGTATGAGCTTCTCTGTGATCATCACCAGCCCAGAAGAAAACTATAGTTGCTGTGTAATTGGCTTTCTAAGAAGCAGTATAGAATTGCTCAAGATATAAAATATCTGTTGGACCTCTTGTCAGTAAACTGAAAATATTTGCTAGGTTGTACCATTCCTCCACATACAAAAGAAGATTTTATATTTTTACATTTATATTCTTTGTAACTATATGATATATATGAACTATAGTCTTAGAAATGCTTTTCTAACACTTGCTTTAGCATTTTGAGAAGGATTTGAAGAAGATTTCTCTTTTATTCATTTTTTCCCTGCATTTATCTACCCCTACCCTCTTACTCAAAACCCCAACGAAGAAGGTCAATTCAAATGCAGTGAGCATTAAGCTAACCCTCTATGCAAGTAGGATGACTTGTGTAGCCCTATTACTTTGCCATTCACCTTTTCATGCATTAATCCATGTTAGGTTACAGAATTTCTATTAATCTCCAAGCAAACATTCAAGTCCTCTATAGCATTCATTCACGATTACAAGGGTAAAATGAGTAAAAAACAACTTTATTAAAGGAATGAAGGTTTTTTATGCTAATATCTTTATTTAACTGCAATATATCAGAATAATAATTTACTAGGTAGAGGGAGGCACTCCATGCCTATCTGCAATATATAGAATGTCCTCTTTTTCTCTTACAAACATTTTTTTTTACATATGAACCTCTGGTGAAAGGATAAAAATAAGTCACAAACCTTTGGTACCATGTTGAGAAGAGAAAATCTGAGAAGAAATATAATGAATTTAATGTGTGGGTATACATACCAGTATTCTTATCTAAAATGAAGAAGATATACAATAATAAAGAATAAAGTAATATTAAATAATGATAAATATCTGATTAAAATACCACATCACATCATTTCTCCCTATTTAATGTTATCGAATCATATTTTTAACATAACCAACTCATTTCTAAAACTCCTCCCGAAGTTAAAACATATGTATCGTATGAGACAAGCTTGTTAATCATTAACCCAAGAGTTCTTGAGAGACTTAGTAAACATGTTAAGTCAATTGATTGTTAAAGTTGACAAAGTAACGATAAACCTAGTTGATATTTCCTCGACAAAACTTTCTCTATGTCAATGTGATAATCAATCTTCAATATGATCCATCCTTTCAAATCATACTTTTAACACTCTCTCTCAAGTTTGAACATGTGTATCATATGAGTCAAGCTTGTTATAATTGGTTAAGGTCTATAGAATTAACATAGAGCTAAAAAAAAATGGTAAAACGATTAGAGGACAAGAAAAACATCGAAAAACAAAAATGTTTAGACGAAGTGAAATAGGACGTGTGGTGGTAGCTCAATTAAATGTTAAGTTTGTCTCAAGTTTTGTCATACAACTCTCACTTTCTATAGTCACTTTAATCCTCAATTTTAATCATCTCTTTATGATATGAAGTCATCTTTATCCATAAACTAAACTTATCCCATGCACGAATTAAAAATAATCTTTTTAGAGAAATTTATATGAAGAACTCCCACAAATTAATTTATTCTTTAGCTAATTTTAGTTTATGAAGAAACCCATCTTATTTTTCTTTCTTTTTGATATTTTTATGATTTTTTTTCCTCTAACAGGCCCACAATATATATCTATATTAATACGTTCTGCAGTTCATTGTTCCAGCCTACATTACTTGTGTCTTTTCGTTTATGTCAACAAAAGCTTTAGGAGATGTACTCATTTATGTTCACTCACTGAGCACAAACAATGAGAGAATGCCTTTGGGTGTAAACATACTCTTAACTAAACTAACAATCAATTTATGTTCGGAGTATATTAATTATTATGACAAGTATGATTCATTTTGCTGTTCTCAGTAAATTAAAATATTTCAATCATACTTTCTCATATTTTTTTATCCGCAATAAATAAATAAAATAAAATAATTTTTTTATCCGCAATAAATAAATAAAATAAAATAAGGAGTTCAAACCTTTATATAGAAAGTGATTTGGCATTTGTGCTGGCGTAGATCCCTCTTTGACTGGGAGAAGTTGTTGGAGGAGCAGTTGAGTCAGTTGCTGCAAGGGGTGAAGATGGATGTGGGAGGGGTGGATAGCTGGATCTGGAA
>Ga0123341_1006476_pt1 | contig 10591 bp, 8 predicted proteins | sample Turbeapinknodule_FD_89959 | JGI IMG/M metagenome (GOLD analysis project Ga0123341, IMG submission 89959) | Root nodule microbial communities of legume samples collected from Mexico - Turtle bean Mexico pink nodule | ecosystem: Host-associated > Plants > Roots > Nodule | place: Mexico: Nepantla...
CACAACTGAAAAACTCAAATCTGTTTCTCTCTTGTTTGTTTGAAAACATAAACAAACCATTTATACTTTCCAAAGATTGGTCAAAGCAATTAAAGAAGGAGCGTATTCAGTTGGAAATCATTTAAAGCACATTCAATCACCAAAACAGAATTTTGTTAGGATTTTCAAAGAAACAATCGGTTCAAACCACGAAACAACCGATTGTTTGGTTTGGCAGTTAAGTCAACCAAACTTAAACAGTTTTCAACCTTTTCAAAAACTCCTAAGAGTAAAACAACCGAATGATTCGACAAAACAACAGGTTGTTTTTCACTTAGTTGTAAAAACACTTTATTTCAAAAAGGATTTATAAAACATTAGCTTTAGATTCAATAAAGGAGTGGATTAAAACTTAAACTACCCAGATCCCACCCAAACACAACAGCAACACCAGCCTTTCATCAAACACAAAAGATTTGGATTCTTCAAAGTACTTGATCACTCTTGATCAACACTGTCCACCAGCAAGCCCGGAGGGAAATCAACGAATAGGAGGACAAAGAGGAAGAGGAAGAAGACGACGATCATGACGATGTACAATCAGAACAATCAATCGTCATTGTCAAATTTGTGCAAGCAGCGTCTGAAGATGGAAATCCTCTCCCAGCGTTTGGGTTCAGAGTTGGTCCATATTCGCGTCCACCGTGTGTTTATTCGCGCCAACACCAAAACCAAGGATTGGGTGATTGAGGTGGAGCCCAAGCTTCTCCAAGACGCCGCCACCGTGCAAGAGCTCATTAGCGCCTTCGAAATAGCTCTCGCTAGGCTCTACAACCTCGAGATTTTTTAGTCCACCGAGCTCACTCCAGGACGGGTCGTCGAAGCTGCCTCACACCGCCAATGTCGTGGTCGACATCGTTGAGACTGCCGAAAAGTCTTCGATGAATTCAACATTTACACAAAAATCCTCAGTATAGTCTCACTCTCTATTCTCCCGTGTGATGTTGTGATTGCTCTAGTTTGAATTGATTCAATATGCTTATACGGTAGTGCAAAAAAGAGGAAATTTGTAATCATTTTATAAAGAATTTGAAATAAACTATTTGGGCATCCTTGGACTAGGTTTATCTTTGCAGTAAAAGTGTCATTTCTTAATCTTTTGTTCTTCCATAAACTCTTGGTTTCGTTAAATTCTAAAGAAAACACATGCTTTTCATGCTCTTGAGGACAATGTCATCTTCTAGTATGATCTTTGACTATTACAAACTGAGGAATTAGACAAATATTGACCTGCCTTTGTCAATATAGAATGATTATCTCAATTTCTAATGGTTCCTAGTACAAATTTTGTCAATAATAAATTCAAGATACAATATACGTATAATTGCATTATATAATAATAGGTCAATTGATATTTCTATGAGACGACCACTCGTCGAACCAAATCATCGGGCCAAACTAGTCATTTGATATTTCTACGAGACGACCACTCGTCAAATCCTACGATCGAACTGAGTTTGGTCGTACGCCATTTCTACAGAAACGTCATTTGCTGAACCCAATGATCGGGCCGAGTTGGTTATTCGAAATTTCTACGAGACGACCACTTGCCAAACCCTATGATTGGACCGAGTTTGGTCGTACGACGTTTCTACGAAAACACCACTCGTTGATCCCAATGATCAGGTCGAGCTGGTCATTCGATATTTTTACGAGAAGACCACTCGCCGAACCAAATGATCGGGTAGAACTGGTCATTCGACATTTCTACGAGACGACCACTCGCCGAACCCAATTGGACCGAGTTTGATTGTACGACATTTCTACGAAAACGCAACTCGCTTTAATGCAAGTAGCCTTATTCAATATGCATAAGCCTCTTCGCCCAACTCGACTCGACTAGAGGCTAGAGGGTTGTGTGTTATCCGGTTAGGTCATTTGATAGACCGACCTATTAACAAATAAAAATAATTATTCAACTCAGAACAAAGACCAAGTATGCCATGTTAAGGTGTCTGGATAAGTCGGTATAATCCCAATAAAAGGAGCATTTTCGGGAAAGAGTATGGTGATCTAAGTTGTGGAATAGAGGAGAATGAAGTAAGGAATGAAAGAGAGAACGTGGGAAGACATGATCCGGATAGTAAGGATCTCTCATAGCAAGGGAGAAATAAAAAGGGGAAACAGATGAAGATAGGGATCAGAAATTGGAAAAATTGGAGTAAGAGAGAGGAAATTTAAATTTAAAATATTTCTAGAAAAAAGATTTTGAAATTATTTTTTATCCATAAAAATTATTTTTATCAATTTATAGGAACATTTTCGTTATTTTCAGTGAAAAATTGGGTGCGGAATTGATATGCTGCGGGGAGAATTTGCCTATAGTATCTCAATTCCAATACCAACATAGGACCTTTGACTTTTAAACCAATTTTAATAGAATTTGAATTGCAATCTCAATCATATAGACCTTAAATAATCGATAACTAAAGTTACTTTTACATAATGACAAGAAATGGATTAATCAAAACACTCGGATGCAAGTGTTAGTCTGACTTGCATTATAAGTAAGCTTCTATTTTTTAAATTAAGCTTGTGTCTACACCATGCATTATTTTAACTAATTTAAAAAAAAATAGAAAAAAATATGTTTTCAAATTTAAGTAATATTAATAATTTTAATTTTAAATGAAACAACTTGGTATATAAATTATAATCTATGTATATATTTTAATAAAATAATATTATTTTTATTTTTTAAAATAATAATTATTTTATAAAACACATCTAACTCATGAGCCTACTCTTCACCCAACTTTAGTTCGTTTAGATGAAGACTTGAATAAGTTGGATAAAAAAAATGCACTACTTAATTTAGGTAATAATTTTTTTAATCTAGCTTATCTTGCAGACTTTTATCATCAACTCATTGACTAGATCCATTTTTATAGTAGACATACAATTAATTAAAAATTGAGATATTATCTATTATATTAAACGAATAAAAGTTTTAGCAACATTCAGAAATTACATTTTTTTTCTTTCTTTATTACTAACTTTTAGTTTTAATTAGTATTTTAGCTTGCTTGTAGTTAGATAGTTATTTTATATAACAATAATTAATTATATTCATAATAAAAAAATATTTGTAACATTTTAAATAATATTATTATTAATGTTCACAAGAACAATTATATATATATATATATATATTTATAACTTTTTTATGTTCATAATGTTACAAATATTGAGTTTTCGGAGAGGATACCTAAGATTACAAATTATCCTCTCTTCAACACAAACTAAGATTACATTAATGAATTGAGTATTGAGTCTAACAGAGATAGGAATCACTCTTATTGGAAATCCAAAACTAATAAAGCTTCAGCAACTTGTTTGAGACCAAAGAATGCCTTTTTTGTGAGTAGATTTCCTTCTCAAAATCATCATTGATGAAAGCATTACAACTAATCTAGCTTCAAGCTTTTGAACAAAACCATTTACATGTTTTCTTCACCCGAAATACTCATTTACATTCTGCGAGAGAGGAATTAAGGTCCAACCAAGTGCAGTTTATTACAAAGAGCATTAGAACAAACAAACTATAACTTGAATTTATTAAAATACTGCCAAAGTTTTAACTCACGAGAAAAAACAGATAGTTGAAATAGTCAACTCACATTTTGCAAGTCATTAAACTAGATGAATATCCCTTCCAATTAAAAATAAATCAACTAGTAGCATGGCACTACAAATTTCTGTCATATATCATATAAATGTTTATCCAAGCATGACAATATCGGTAATGAAAGAGTAAGACACACTGCAGGTTGCAGCCAACACAAGCTGCACTCTCAATATGAGATTCTGTACATGATGAATGGCCAGTTTGTTGTTTATCACAAGAACTGGCTCTGACAAAGGAGCAATATCAATGCAACCTTTATGTATAACTTTGTATAAATTCAAAACGAATATACAAACCTTCTGGAGTCAAATATCTCTTTGAAACAATTAGAACAACAATAGAAGTTGAAACAGCAAAGTAGTAAAGCACTCTTAACTGCAAGAAATTCACACGAACAGCAGCATTGTCCACAGAAAGTGATAACACGTACTTGTATCAGGATCAAGACAGCATAGGTACAACAATAGGACATAAGCTTCAAAGCTGAGGTAAAACAGTGGTCTAGCTAAGCAAGCAAGTCCCAAAACAAAAAAAGTCTTCAACCTAATAATTTGGCAAGCAAAGATGCAGCATCAGCAACTTAAGTATGGCACAGGAAACCCACTTAAAAACCTACAAATAGGAATTGCTTCAGAACTCTACTACTTCGTAAATTGTAAGTGATGGCACGATTCTGTTGTAGCGAGAGTTTTAGAAAATATAAAAATCACCTATACCGAAAAATATTGGTCAAGTGCCCTATTTTAATATAAGATACACTAAGCTATGTTTCTATTTTATCTTTTACACACATTACTAAATGACGACTGTTAATTGCTAACAATAAGAGCGTCCTCATAAAAACAGAGGTACCAGAGAAATAACCATGCATGTATAATATATATCAAGTGCGAGGTGTGACTTATCATGAGTTATATATATGATATACAATTGTGTGCATGTGTCAAGAGTATGATCCGAGTTTATTATGATTGATGTGTGTTCTGTATGCAAGAGAAATAAACGATAACAAGGATATTAAAAAATAACAAAGAAGGGTAAGTCTTCTGATTACGAACCAGGGAAACTAGAAGAAAAATAATTTAGAAATAAAAAGTTATCTTTTCTGTCCTTTAGAAACCTTCCCATACTTGATAGAAACCGTAATTTAAATCACATCATTCCATAGATAAATCTATTTCTGGCACATAGCTCGTATAAAAAGAATAAACTAAAGACAAAATATACTATATGGCAACATCACTCAGAAGTTTCTAATGATACCAGCATCCAAGCCATATTTTTACTCCATCTTTTAATCCTAGTTGGGGTGCCCTTTCAAATCATGCCACATGAACAATAATAGTATAATACTATTATGTGAAATCCTAAACAGTCTGAGGGATGCAACATAAAATGCAGCCTTACTGATCAAAAGTTGTGATAGCATAGTAGAAGAGCATCAGTTTATCTTATTGACACTGTCGTTTTCCTTGATAATAATGACAGGACATGAAGCATGATGGGCACAGTAATTGCTCACACTCCCGAGGAACATCCTGAAAGCCAAATTCAAATTGTTTAATACAAGTGTCCAAAATGATACAGAGAACAAATTAGTTAATAAGTCGGTTATGGTTGCCCATCTCCTAGTATCATATATAGCCAACAAATATGGAAACATTTATTATGAAAGGCAGGTGTAATAACAGATAGTGCAAAATCAAGCCCTCTGTCATAACAGAATGGCTGAACTTCTAAAACTTGTTAACATTTTCAAAGGGAAGAATAGTCCGGATTGTTTATCGAGTCATTTTTTGTGATATGTGCTGTCAAAATAAGGATTACAACGATAAAAATGTCTACGTGCCAATTGCAAATTTATGTATTACTTTCTGGACTATCAAGATTTATCACTAGTTATTTTGTACCTCTTAATGGGGCCAAATGCACGAGATCCCATCACAAGAACATCAGCATGCAAATCCTGCACAGCTTCACAAATCTTCTCCTTTGGATCTCCAACTACCACATGAGTTCTGACCTGACTCTGCCATAGAAAGAGAAATGTCAACTACACTACACGATAGCTGACAAAAACTTAAAATGGAACACTACCACAAATAAGATGTGTTTAGATTTGAGTTCAAAAGGAACAAAATAATAAATACTTTTTTTTATACTTCTAAAAAATAAGAAATAAAATAATAGATTAAAAGCTTTTAATGTCCTAATATCATTTTATTTTTATAAATATAGCTCTTATTTAAATAATACAAATAAAAGTGTCCTTTCTTATCCTTCAAAGCACTAATTCCCAAACAGCCCAAAGCTTCATGACCCATTTTCAAACTAAACCAAAAGGGATTGAAACTCATCCATACCTGACATTGTGAACTTTTATTTTATTTCCCATCCTCGGGATAGGAATCGAAAGTTGTGTAAAGTCGAGTACAAAAGGAAATATAACGCTTACCATGAGAGAGAGAAAAAATGGAAATTAGCTTGCAGAAAAGGTTAAAATAAAAGGAGAGTGACATAAAAAAAGTCATCAAACTTTTGAAAAAAGAAAAAGCAAAATATCATGAACCGATTCACAAATAAAAAACGTTGACCAGTAAGAAAGTTATGAAGTGAATTAATTTATCCTATAATTAACAGGATCACAAAACGAATTCAGAAAATCTCTAAATTAAAATCCCAAAAATACAGCCCTACCCAATTCCTCGATTCAAACATTTCATTATCAAAGATTATTCCCGCAATTTTTTTTTTCAAAACGATCATCTTATTTCTCGTTATTTTTCTTATTGTACTTAATATGACAATCTTGCTGTAGTGAAACCCTATTTACTCAAATTAAATTGAAGAAGAAAAATAAAAGAAGAAAAAGGAAAACGAACGCTGAGGTTGAATTCGGAGCAAATTCCGAGGGCGTGATCGAGAACGGCGCGGGTGATGCGCTCCTGATGTGCTTCAATGGCTGCCGTGAAAGCGGGAACTTCGATATCACCTGGTGAGAGATGGCAGCGGGTGAATGATATATATACATATGAGGAGAAGGTTAGAATGAGAAAGAAAACTGTACGGAACTGGGGCCACCGAAGGGGATGGCACCGGGACTGAGGCCAGTGGCGATGGAGGGCGGAGATTGGACGTGGAAGACGATAAAAGAAGGAGCATCGGTGGAGTTGGGAGTAGGAGATCGGAGCTTGAGGTTGTTGAGCGCCCATCGCAGCGCCTTCATGCTCTCCTCGCTTCCATCAACCGACACCAACACCCGACTAAGGTTTCCACCACCCAACATCGCTGTTTTCTCAGTTGTTCCTGTCGTGTTAGCTTCTCCCTTCGCTCTTTCTTTGACTTCACTTCCTTGCTTCTATGGAATTCCAACGCAATTACAACATCGACAACTTTCTTTTTCCCACTATAACTAATTATTGAGTTACTATTTTTCTTTCTTTTTGTTTTTCTTTAACGCAATAATGTAATAAACTATTAAACTTCTTAAGTATTATATAACCCAACAAGAAATAATTTGTTAAAAGATTGTTTAAAATTTTATAAAGAAAAATGTAATTTATTTTGTAATAGAACGTTTTCAAAGCTTGCGTTCCGCCTGATATTTTTCAAATATTATATTTTGACAAAACACTCTGTTTTAATTTTTATTAAAATATAAAAATTAAAATAATAATTGCCAAGAGAGAAATTTCGCAAGGAGTCATGCTGAACTCCTTTAGAAACAAGTTGAATGAGAAGAGGGGGGCTGCTGGTGCTAAGGCTCCAGTCGAGGAGGCTGCCCGGGCGGGTCCTTCTAAAAGTTCCAAGAAACGCGGTCGGGAGGGGAGTAACATCGCCCGTACCGTGAGGGCAGCGGGGCAATTGTCGACACCTCCTCCTAGCTAAACAGTAAGGGTTGCGTCACCGTCCACTGATGATTTCAACCGCCTGATCCCAACTACGGTGGCGATGCCCGTGACTACTTCGGGTGGCTCATCCCTGGCGTTGCTGGGGGCGATCGGTCCTTCTCTCGGGCCGTTAGCTTTAACCTACCTCCCGGCCTCGAGGGGTGATCAAGTCGGTCCCCGAGGACGACCTTCTCGATAGCGACGTCGAGATGATCTGCCGAGGGTTGGTGTTGGCGCGCCGAGGTGCTGACGTTCGGAGGGGTCGTGTGGAGGATGTGTCGCGCCTCGAGCACGACCTTTAGGAGGCGGGCCAAAATCTGAAGCAGGCCATGGAGGCCAACACAACTTATGAGAAAAAGTTGTGTGCGCAAGCTGCCAAGTTGGAGCTGCGCAAGAATAGGTTGGTCGAGGTGGAGAAGGCCGATGCTGACAAAGTCGTGGAGGTTGTACTACTCCGGAAGGCGTTGGAGGCGGCCGATCACCGGGCCGCGCTGCTCGAAAAGGAAGTCGTCGCCGAGCGCAAGGGGAAAGAGGCGGCTGATGCCGAAGTTTTGAAGACCATGGAAGATACCATGGTCTTGATCAACTAGAGCTTCGATCTAGTCGTCCGCCAAGCCGAGGTGCTGTAGGACGGCCCTACACCTTCTGGTCGATTTGACCAAGAGATGGAGGTTGTCGACGGCCGCTTGGTCCCTGCAGGTGACGGCCAGGTTGTTGAAGACACCGATCCTTCCACCGCCATTCTGAAATTTGAGGATTAGGGCGGTTGGTTTAGGGTAGTGTTTTTTGTTGTTCCCTCGGGGCCGGGGTGTGGCCCCCACTTTTTGGATCAATATAATGAAAAGTTTTTCCTTTGATAATTGCAAGTGTGTTTTCCTTTGGGTTTGGATGAACGAACTTTAACGAACTGATATCGACGAAATAACTAAAACGGGTTAAATACCGGTCGGCGGGCGTGCACCTTTTAACTAACGAGTTTTAATCGAAGTAAAATTATGTAAGTAACTGGAACGAACCAACGTCGGTCGGCTTAATTGAGCGAGTTTTAATCGAAGTAAAATTAGCCAAGTAACTGGGATGAACTGATGCCGGTCGGCTTAATTGAGCGAGTTTTAATCGAAGTAAAATCAGCCAAGTAACTGGGATAAACTGATGTCGGTCGGCTTAATTGAACGAGTTTTACTCGAAGTAAATTTGTGTAAGTTGTTTGGGGCGTTGGGGGATGTGTCGAGTGAGGCTTTACCCTGACCAACATGTGTGGGCCTTGGGAGGGTATGCCGGTTAAGGCTACATCCTGGTCAAGCCGTATGTGGGCTTCGAGAGGGTATGCCCGGTTATGGCTACATCCTGGCCGAACCGTGTGGGACTCGGGAGGGTATGCCGGTTAGGCCTTGTTAAAACCTCTCCGACCGATGGTGTAGTCGGGCAAGGAAAGAGTGCGTGTATTTTATTCATGTTTAGCTAAAATAAAATTTTAGGTGCATGGCATTCCATGTCCTTGGTACAATCTTTCCTGATAGTTGCTCTAGATGATAGGCTCCTCCTTCTCCTACTTCTCAGATTCGGAATGGCCCTTCCCAATTTGATGAGAACTTGTCGTCCGACTTCCTAGTGTTGTTGCGCATTCTCCAGACGAGATCGCCTTGGTGGAAGCTTCTGGGCCGGACCTTCAAGTTGTACCTTCTTGATGCTCGGAGCTTGCATGCTGCTTCTCGTATCTTGCTTTTGTCGCGAAGTTCATTTAAGAGGTCTAGGCCGACCGCTAGGCTTTCCTTGTTGAGGGATAGGTCGAAGAGTTGGCGTCTAATGGATGGTTCGCCGACCTTTACCGGTATCATAGTCTCGGTGTCGTATGTGAGGCCGTAGGGGGTTTCTTGCGTGGTGGACTGTGGAGTACAGCGATAAGCCCATAGGATCTTGGGCAGCTCCTCCGTCCATCTTCCTTTTGCGGTGCCGAGTCTCTTTTTTAGTTCTTTCAGCAGGACTTTCTTGGCTGCTTCTGCTTGTCCGTTTGTTTGTGGATGTTCGACGGAACTTGTGAGGGATTTGATGCCGAGGTCGTTGTAGAAGGTCATGAGGCCTTGGTCGATGAACTGTCGGTCGTTGTCGGACACTATCGAGTGTGGTATACCGAACCGGCACACTATGTTTTTCCACACAAAGTTTTGAACGTTGCGAGCGGTTATAGTGGATAGGGCCTCGGCCTCTATCCATTTTGTGAAATAATCTACAGCGACCAGTAGGTGCTTTGTCTGGCCCTTTCCAGGTGAGAATGGTCCGATGATGTCCATTCCCCACATGGCAAACGGTCAGAGTGACGTCATGTTGTGCAGTTCCTCTGGCTTCTAGTGGTGAAGGAGGCCGAACTCTTGGCATTTTTTGGCACTTTTTAACGTACTCCGCGCAATCCCCGTGTACGGTCGGCCAGTAGTACCCTGCTCGGATGACTTTGGCCGCCATAGATCGGGTCCCAAAATGGCTCCTGCACGCTCCATCATGAATTTCTTGCAACACGTAGTGGGATTGCTCCTTGGTAAGGAATTTTAGGAGTGGTGTTGAGTACCCTCTTCGATATAGGTCCTGGCTAATCATGGTGTATCGGGCACACTGTCGTCAGATGCTTTTCTCTTCTCCTGGCTGGCACGTCCCGTGCTCTAGGTATTGGATGATTGGGCTCATCCACGTGTGGGTTTCAGTGACCGCCATGCACTCGACGTCGCACATGCTAGGTTCTGGCAGACGCATTTGTACGACCGATCGGTGGTGGCTTTGCTTTTTGGAAGAAGCGAGACGTGATAGTGCGTCCGCCCGTTCGTTTTCATGCCGTGGTATGTGTTCGACTGTAACTCTAACGAACTTGGCAATGACGTTGTTGACCGTGTGATAATATCGTTGAAGCAGAGGTTCCTTGTGATGGCAAATTCATGGAGCTCTTCTCGGAATCATGATCAAAGGGTGCGGAAGCTATGGATTGAGATGTGCAAGATCCTCCTAGGAGCTATGGTGATCTTGAAGGTGCATGATGTGTATGGAA
>Ga0123341_1006477_pt1 | contig 10591 bp, 6 predicted proteins | sample Turbeapinknodule_FD_89959 | JGI IMG/M metagenome (GOLD analysis project Ga0123341, IMG submission 89959) | Root nodule microbial communities of legume samples collected from Mexico - Turtle bean Mexico pink nodule | ecosystem: Host-associated > Plants > Roots > Nodule | place: Mexico: Nepantla...
ATATTAAATTAGAAAAAAAACACATAAAAAATCATAAAACACAAAAATTGTAAAATTTGGAAAAAAAATATATGAGCATAACCGATTATGCTTTACCTTAAAAAAAAAAACATAATCGATTATCCACTGTTTTTAGGAGTCTAATCGAATATTTCTTTACTTAAGAAAAGAACTTAATCAATTATGTTGAATATCTAAATAGCATAATTGATTAGGTCTGTTTTAACACACATCATATAATCGATTATTCTCCTAAAAATAGAGACTAACAATTATGTTATATGCTTAATCAATTATCAACTGTTTTTTAGAATATAATTGATTAAGTTCTATGTGATTTTTCATGCATAATCAATTAAATCCTATATTAATTTTTGTAGTATAATAATAAATAATTATCTGATTTTCATGCTATAACTATTATTCTGATTTTCATATTACTTTCCATTCTTTTTGCAAAGTGAATAGGCCAATCAATTTTTAATCTGTATACACAACTTTTTTTATTGCATTATTATAGTGATTTTAGGACTGCATTTCATGTGTAAGGTTAAATGTATGAAGGAACATTAAGACAAAGTTTATTGATCACAATTAGGCTAACCAATCTACGTTTTAATAATTGTTTGTATAGGTTCTCTTTGTAAGGTTATATTATAATTGGTGTATACAATTCTTTTTGTAATTCCCAATAAAATAGATATATCTTTGTATAAAAAAGTTGAAGCATCCTTAAAATACTCTAATTTATTCATTTTATTCTTTACTTATAAAAAAATTATGTTATTAATATTTTTGTTAATATTTTTGTTTGGATGATTGAACTTGGTGTAAATAATAATGAGTACACAATTTTTTACGGGTATAGAATTTAAATTAATTCAACTTAAGAAAACCAAATTATTAAGGTTAAATGTTTTTCGTCTACATACAAAATAGTTTACTTTCTATACAAGTATTTTGGAAAATCTAAAATTTGGATTAGGAAGAAAACGAATTTGATAAATAAATAAAAAACATATTTAACTAAATTATTAAATAATGATTGTTTTTACCATATATATTCGAATATTTATTTATACTTTTTTTTTGTATATCTCTCTGGTTTCTTTGTCTAAGGTGTCAAATTACATCATGTGTGGATGCATGTTTATCTATAATTTTTGGCGAACAGGTATCGAAAATAATTTAGCAATTGAGTGATTGAGAATGTGAAGGGTCGCATTCTTTCACAGCACAGGGGAGTAGAAGAGTTGGAGTATTATTGCTTTCGTCAATTTTCATTTAAACCAATTCGTCCTATCCTAATTCTTTCACTATTTTTCCACCATATTCCAGATACCTACCCATTTCTTTCAAATACAAAAACAAAACCTCACGTATACATATACATTTATAGAATATTAAAAGCAAAATTTCAAATATTTTTTAAATAAATAAAAACATACAACGCGGTGTATTAAAATAAATAAATAATCTTAATTAGTACTTTTACTAAACTTACTCACTGTCTAGATGATGTTGGCTCAAATTAAGAGAATAAACATCATTATGCAAATATTTGATACGACGCTTGAGTATTAAAGTTAGTGGATTGAATTAATCTAGTATCATCCATATAAAAACCCATTAATAAATAAGGTTAAGTATAGTGTTTATTGATTATGTATTTATTATGTTTTGAAAACACTTTTCTATTTATATTTATTGTACTGCTTGTTTAATATACAAGCTATAATTATATGTAATTAATTTAATAATAATATAATATCATGATTAATTAATCTGCTTAATTAGTTAGTAATTTTGAAAAAGAAAATTTTCATACAAATATTTTTTACACAAATGACATGGAGTGACGTAAACACAAAAAAAATTAAATTACGAAATATTTTTTTTTTATATTTTTTATATATCATTTTCTTATAGTGTGTACTAAGAATTTATATTTGTGAGGAAAACTTTGTACATTAAACAGAAAATATATCATATATTGTGATTATGGGAGGAAAACTTTGTACATTAAAAAAAAATATTTTTTATTATTGTGTTTGCTGGTTTATTCTGCAAAAACTACTGTATGTAGTATGGATTTAGACTATGGGAGGAAAACTCTAAAAATATGTATAAAGAAGGAAGGATATAAACATTCTCTTATCTCTGTAAGTTGTGATCTTTGTTTTGTTTGATCAGATTTGTGTTTTAGTTGATGGAACAATTGAAGAGTATTTATAGACCTTGTTAGATTGTGAATGTAGTGAGCCTTTGTCAACTAACTAACTTTATAATATATTATTGACATTTAAAACTTTTAGTCATGAATATAGTGAGCCTTGTCATCTAACTAATTTTATAATATATTTTTAACATTTAAAACTTTTAGTTATGAATATAGTGAACCCGTGACTGCTAACTATTTATAATGTTGTCTTTCTTAAAGATAATACGGGATTTTTAAAAGAATAATATTGTCTATTAAAAAAATTAATGAAGTTGTTTATTTAAAAAAGGGTGTGAATATAATTACTCTAAAGCCGAGAATTTATTTTCACATCCTCGTTTTCGCCCATGAATAGTCCTTCAGAAGAACATCTTTAAGAACTATTTAGACAAACCTCTTTCAGTTCTTTCCCATCTTCATTAGTAGACAAATTTTCTAAGTTCATAGTAGCCTAAAGTCAAAGAATCCTTAAAAAAATTAAAGATACAATAAAATTATTAAACATAAATTATTTTTAAAATAAAAATAATTAATCATTATATTAACTAAATTAAATATTATTTTAAAAATTAAAAAATATTGTTATTTAAAATAGTTTCTATTATTAATAAAAAAATTCATTTTTAATTCTTTTGGTTGCGGAAGATTTTTAAGTAACATACATGTTAAAAACATTAGATTAAAAAAAGAAAATGAAAAATGGAGAGTAATTATTATCACTATTATTATGTTATATTATATATACATCTATCATTATTGAGTTATAAAAACATATTATAGGAATTGTTAAAAAAGAATATAACTGTAAAGCAAATAGAATTGAGCCATTTATTAATTATATGAAACCGGTAGCCGCTTAATAGTTGTTCGTGAGCAGACCGCATGCTGACACATTTAGGTTAATCACGAGGATAACTTTGACTTCTTTCATCACGTGTGACAGTCACAAACTGTATCATCCATTAACATGCTTTATAGCTGCATTTACATGCAAATAACAATAAATCTTCTTCTTTTCTGTAATCCAAATTATATTAATATATACACTCTAAGTTCTTGCAATGCAACAGTCCATGGTGATCACCTCATTGTGACACGTGTATCCTCATCTCTGACTCATGAAAGATTGGTGACCTACCTGTGGCAATAATGGTGGTGAATCAGCAAGGGTTATTTGGCGGCGGATTGAACATCATCAAAATATGAAGGTACCAAGTCCCAACACAGCAACAAAATGAGTGACACTTACTGAATGTGTGAGGAGAGAGCAAATAATAGAGATGAGTCACGTGAGGGAAGGTTTTGCATTGGAAAAGATACAATAATAAGTCAAGCTAAGGTTGGCCCAACTATTAATTAAAGAACCACATCACACCAACTAGTTACAATAATGTGTTGAGTTGGCACAAAAATTAGATGCATGCCCTTCAAAGTAACTTAGAACTTGGTAGAATGCAACCTCTTGGATCTTATTCATCAATATCACTGATTGAACTCATTCTTGCATAATGTGTTTCACTATCCCTTCATGCATGAAAAAACTCCTACCCTATATATATAAGTGCTTTCATTTCCCTTTTCCTCCGTGGCACTCAAAACTAGAGCTACCTTCCTTTCTTCTCTCTTTTTTCAATCAAGGGAATATTTCTCAGCCATAGTCTGAAACCATGGCTAACGATGCCCCTTATGTTTTTGCTGTTGGAATTCTAGGTATTAAGGCTAAAAATAATCCACTGGTGATCAAATTTAGTGGCAGAAAATTATTATCTTTAGTTTCAATCCTTTTCATCATTGATTTTCTATACATGTCTTAATCTTTTCAAGAGAAGAACTGATATAACTTTCTGAATTTGTGAACGTTGATTGTAGGTAACCTAGTCTCCTTCTGTTGCTTTCTAGCACCAGTGTAAGTAAAACACATGTTGGTTGGTTTACATTTGTCTGTGAATTTTGATGAAGCTATATATAGAACTAGTACTATAGTTCAGATAAAAATTGAATCATCACTTGCATATGGGTTTTGCAGACCAACATTTTATCGAGTTTGTAAGAAGAAAACCACCGAAAGTTTCCAATCACTTCCTTACGTTGCTGCACTCTTCACTTCAATGCTTTGGATTTTTTATGCTTACATAAAGACAGGAGAAATACTTCTTATCACCATCAACGCATTTGGTTGTTTCATAGAGACAGTTTACCTTGTCATCTATATAACTTATTGTCCCAAGAAAGCTAGGGTGCGCATAAATATGTTATTACATTTATCCTTATCACACTTATTATGTCTCTGCCATTGATTCATTTGACACTATGATTGGACTTGCAGTATTTCACCTTCAAGATGATTTTCTTGTTCAACGTTGGAGTCATTTTCTTGGTTGTTCTTCTTACTCACGTCCTAGCAAAAGAACGAACAGCCCGTATTGAGCTTCTTGGATGGATTTGTGTAGTTCTTTCTACCAGTGTGTTTGCAGCACCTTTGAGCATCATTGTGAGTATATATATAGGATGATGAGTTTGATATTGTGAAATTTATTAGCTATAAAAAAAACCAACTTTTCAAACAAAGGTTAGTTATTTTTTGTCATGATTTACTGAATTCTTCTTTTCATTTGTATGTCTGTTATATACTTACTAGAAAAGAATAGTTATGGCCATCTACTTATTTTTTTCCTTCGATTTCGTTCATACTTGATTTCATTAAAAAGTATTTGTACAAATAGCAATGGTATACCTACTTATCAATCACAAACCATGCATGGTTGATCTTGCTGAATTCCAGAAAGTGGTTATTCGCACCAAAAGTGTAGAGTTCATGCCTATTACTCTGTCAGTGCTTCTCACAGTGAGTGCAATTATGTGGATGGCATACGGTATTCTCCTGAGGGACATCTATGTTACAGTAAGTACTAAAAAAATCCAACGTAAAAATGACAACTCGTTTTGATTTCAGGGATATGCTGCATCTTTATTGATAAATAGTATTACTGTGTAACAATTCTTTCTTTTCTCTTATTTTATTTTTCTGCGACAGCTTCCGAACTTCGTGGGTATCACATTTGGAACAATTCAGATAGTGCTCTATTTTATATACAGAAAGCACAAGCCAGTTAAGGATCAAAAGCTGGCAGAACACAAAGACAATGTGACGAATGAAGAAAACGCCAACACAGCTGCGAGAAGTGTGAATCAGGGAGCAAACGCTGTTGCATTTGTTGACGTTGAGTTTGGAGAGAAGAAGGAAGTGAAGAAAGTTGAGGAAGCAGAGAAAAAACAGGACCAAGTTGGTAATTCTCGTGACAGAACAGAACACAACAATAATAACAACAAAACAAGGGAAGCTAGCACTCAACTACAACACAGGGAGGGTTGAGAAGTTTAATGAAGGACACATGAGCACGTGTTATGCCTCTTTCTCTCTCTCTCTCTGCCACCATGTTCAAACTGATGCAGAAAACTTAAAGGGCTAATGGGGGCAGAAGATATAAGTCATACAATATACATCAATGTCTCTCTATATTTCTCTTTGCCTATAGTTATTAGTTTCTGTTTTGTGTGATTTCTGTTCTGTTTTCTTTGTGTTACAATAATAAATAATAAAATAGAAGGTGTTCCCAAATGTTGTTCCAAGGAGATATTGCAGGAACCGATTGAATCTGCATACTGATTGATTACTGAATTTCTGTTTTTTCTTATTAGTGAATAAATTTTGTGGTGTTAAAGGGGCATTGGTGCAATAAATCAGCATAAGGATGCAGCAATGGCTAGAATAACTCATGATTGGAAGAATAGATTTAGTCCATGAAGAATTTGAAGCCCAGAATTCTAGCCAATAACCTTCCCAAGGAATCATTCAACATATTAGTATATCAGTGGTGACTCACTATTAAACTTAAACCTTATTCATAGATATTAATAATGTTTGTTTGTTTACCTCATAGTGAGATATTTATAATAATAAACATTTTGTTTTTGTTAAATTAAAAATATTAATAAAAATAATAAAATAATTCATATTTTAGTATATATTTTCTTTAATCAGCAATCAAAATTTAATAAATAGGAGTACTCGGGGTACTCCAACCTATGTACAAAAATTTCTTATGCTAGAAAAATGAGGTTTCCATATAAAATACCAAAACATAGCCGACATATAATTTTGATAAGCTTAAACCTCTTTAAAAAACATTTGGATGTCAATACATAAATCAAATTATCTATCAAGGAATACAACAACTTAGTCCAATTCATATACATTAATACACCAATCAGAATTAGAGAAATTTGACTTTGGAAATTTATAACTTACCCATGTCCATGTCCACGCCTTTACTTGGGCCAAAGCAAACACGCCATATTTTAAAAGTTTATATTACTTTTTATTTATATAAATAAAGGCTATATATATATATTTGTTTTTTTTTGCAATATGTTAATATAAGGAGTGTGCCTTGGTAATTCTAGGACAATGCATGTAGATAATGTTACTAAAACAAACAATTATAGCGCAACATGTTAACATATTTAGTTTTTCTATTTTAAGTTATTGGGCTTTGTTTGTTTGGCCCAATTTTCCTTTTCTGTTTCAGCTAGGTCTTAGTATTTTTCTTATATAAATACCATGTATTTTACTCTCTAATACATAAGTAAATAAGAATTTCTTTTGTATTTTCTTTTCTCTACTTTTTTCTCTTTTATGCTTAAGTCATTATCTCTTTTTCATTTGCAATTAGGGTTCATCAGAACCTTCTTTTCTCCATTGTGATTTCGTGTGATTACATGCGCTCCATTTGATGCACCACATCAGACAAGGAATATTCATCTTCATTAACTGTAATACAACAAGTTAAAAAAAATGAAAGAAAGGGTGAGTACTAAGTCTAAATTGTTTACAAAGTAAGTTACCGACAAGAAAAAGAAAGTAAAACAAATTTAGAATTAAACTTTGCCTTCCATCCCAAATATGATTACATTTTACAAGGGTATTTTTGCTTTTCCACATATGATGGAGGTGCATGTGAAAATTATGGGGTGCAAGAAGAAGAGCCCATAATGTATTGGATTTGAAAAGAAAATTTAAAATCAAAATAAAGTTACAATTTATGCTTAGTACTCAGGTGGTCTAAACTAGAAAAAGTAAATGAAATAAAATATAAAGAGAAGGAAAAAGTGTCACGAGTTGACCCAATCTAAATATGGATATGGTTCAAACAATTTTGAAGGAGATTAATGAGAGATGTTGTCATAATGACTCCTAAACTAAATTTTTGGGATACTTAAATTCAAACAATACCCTAAAAAACATTATTTAGTTAGTAATAAGTCAATTTATCTATAAACTATGATTAAGATATAATTGAACTTTCTTTTAGACCTTATGCGGATTAATAATAACAAGGACTCAATCAAATATGTATAAATAATTATACACCCAAGTGACAAGAGATAATTTTTTCACTCTTATGCCTACATATTCTACTCAAATTGATTTGAGCTTCGAAATTTCTTTGTAGGTTCACTCCGTCATTTGGTAGAAGTGGAAGGACTAAAAAACTGAAAAACCAGTAAACTTAAAACCGAGAAGACCATAAACTGAAAGAAAAAAAAGTTATTATAGAAAAAAATCCAGTTGTGAAATCAATTTTTTATGCTTTACAAAATAGTCCAAAAAAAATTATTTTGCATGTAATAAGTTATGTGGTATAGGAATAAGGATGAAAGATTATGGTGATAAAATAGTTGTTATATAGAGTAATTGAAGAGATGGAGGGGAAATGGATATGGATAAGAAGAGAGGATGGGAAAGGTGGTCCTTAGACTATTCATTCTCCTTCCAATTAAGTAAGCACAAGGATTTCTCCACCACAGACGTTTCATCTTCATCACCACCCTAAAAAGCTTCTGTGTGCAGTAGGATTTGGTCGCTATGTGAGTAGATGATATGATAAGATGAATAATCAGCAAACTTTATGCTGTGCCAACTATCGGATTTTGGTCTGATCATTGCTACAACTTTTAGGTTATTCTTTTACACATACCACTTTCTACTTTTCAACTTCTACTATTTCGATATGTATACGTATGAGAACCACTTAGATTATACATATCAATTTTTTGTTTTATATTTAATATTCTTATTTATGATAAGGGACAAATCGTTATGAATAATAATATAAAGCATCTTTTTGTAGCTATTCTGCATCCAACTACTCTTTCTTATCTACCTTAACTTAAAAAGAGTGTACAATAATTTATAGACTAACATACACATATTGATATTCCAAGAGAGTAACATGACGTTTTAAATAAGTTGTTTTATACATTTGCAATCTATTCGGGGATACAAGTGTAACTTATTATTTAATTTTTTTAAAGAATTTAGTCCACACTTAATTTAATCCTTGAAATAAATAAAATGGGCACCATGTTTTCTAAAACTACAAATTATCAATAGATTTATTTTCTAAAATTATAATTGTCAATCAAATATTTTAGGATAATAAAGAGTGGCGAGTTGTGCGGGCTGGCTCGCAGCCAAAAGAGAAAAAATGTGGGACGAACTGTCTATTTCAACTCAGTGGTCCGTTTAGGGTCGTTTTGCATAACCCACCGTTTGTGTTGGATAAGTGTGGGGCAGGCTAGCCCGCATAATCCACATATTTTAAAACTTTAAAAGTTTCTTTCCCACCCTCATAATTTCTTCTTCATTCTCATATTCTCAAAATTTCTAAAGCTATTCATTTCAAATCCTATAATCTTGAATACAAATTTGTATTATGGATTATGCAATTTGAAAGATTCTGGAATTCATTTCGGGAATTCAAAACATTCTGGAATTAAAGAAAAAAATTCAATGAAAAATTTCAAAGGTTAATTTGAATATTTTTTGAAGTACGAGAAAAAGAAGAATAACTTGTTTTTATTTTTAGTGCAGAATAACTTGGTCTATATGGAGTCAATGTCTTGACTTGGTGTGGCGTTAGTGAGTCACAATGATCCACTGTTAAATTTTTTTCAATTTAGGCTATGTAACGCCCTTGATTCTGTTAATGATGTTTGGAGAGCGATTTGGATTGCAGTAGTTAGTGAGATTTAGAAGCACAAGAATAATGTTATTTTCAAAGGGGGTGACTACAATATAGAATTGTTTGCTATGATTCAATTAAAGGTTTGGTCTTGGGTTACCTCCAAGTCACACTCTGTTTTTTTCTCTTACTCTAACTAGTGCTTTGATCCTTTGGTTTGTACGAGGTTGGTTAAGTGATGTAATTTTTGTCGGGTAGTACAAGAGTTGATTTTGTGAGGTTTGATAGGATCTGTATAAGGGTTGGACCACCCCTGAAGTGGTTTATATTTAATTTATTGTTTATTACTGATAAAAAAAACTAGGGAAAAAAGAAATGGATGGAGGTGCAAGAAGAAACTATCCTCAATTTCTAACTCATAACACCTTCACGAGTCAATTTAAATGCAATAGTCAGACCTTAGTCTTTTTCATACTAAAATTTAAATGTTGTATTTTATATATATATTATTTTTAAATTAAAAATAATAATAACATGTTTACATGTATTATCTTAAAAAAATATTTAATAAAATATTTTATTATTCAATTTATTAGTACGGTTAAAATTCTAACTATGGAAAATAAAAACATTATTATAATTTTTTTTAGTCATGTGTTTTTATTTCTAAAATTATTTTTTATTTAATATTTTTTTATTTATAAATATTTATGATACATAAATCTCAAAATTCCCTTGGATTTCAAAGGTGGGTGAATAAAAGAGATCTCACAATGATGGTTTAGAATGAGTTAATATATAGTAACCACACATTCAAAATGTGAAAATGATTTTGTAACCCTTTAAAACGATCATTATATACTTTTTCCCACTTTTTAAATTGTAGTAACTATTCTTTCTTACTGACTTTCCGCCCTGGTGACTTTACAGTGTGGTTAGTTAACACTCAAGACTTCAAGCTCTCCAAGTTTTCGAGATTTGTGTTTAAATAAAAATAAATATGAATAGAAATATTTTTTAGAACCATATAAAACAAATGTAGATAAATAGATAGAACGAACAATATTGATTTCATATCTTGTGTAAAAAAAATGTTATACCTATATAATCAACTTTTTATATTATTTTGTTATTTTTATAAATAGACTAAACTTACTGATTAATTTTATTACATTTTTTTCAATTAAAAATGTCATTAAGTTACTTGTTAATTTTTTCCTATACGTTCTACTAATAAATCTGTTAAATAATTTTTAGTTTAATGTCGCACACTACTAAGAAAAATTAATAAATAAAAAACAATTTTAAAAACAAAAAATAATTAATTGTTATATTGAATAAATTA
>Ga0123341_1006481_pt1 | contig 10588 bp, 6 predicted proteins | sample Turbeapinknodule_FD_89959 | JGI IMG/M metagenome (GOLD analysis project Ga0123341, IMG submission 89959) | Root nodule microbial communities of legume samples collected from Mexico - Turtle bean Mexico pink nodule | ecosystem: Host-associated > Plants > Roots > Nodule | place: Mexico: Nepantla...
ATATTAATTTATAAACTATTTATTAATAATAGAAACTATTTTAAATATTATTAATGTGTGTATTGTCTAAAATAATATATAATTCGATTAATATAATTAGTTAGTTTATATTTAATTATTTTTTTGTATAATTAGTTATTACAAAAATTCAGTATACTTATTTTAAATCGATTTTCATTGCTGATACTTTGATTACATTTATATCCATAGTATTAATTTCCTGTGGCATTTTATCATATTTTCATATCTTTACAGTTTATGTTTTATGAAAAAAAATATTAAATATATTGTTAGTTTCTAACAAAAATTGCTTTAGTTAGTCTTCTCTTCTAAAAATATATACTGATAGAGAATAATAATAATAAATTATCTGCATAATATAAAGGGAAAAATGAAAAATAATAATTAAAATAGGTAAAATAAAATAAAAATATATTTAAGCTGAAAATATAATATATTGTTATTATTTATAGGACAAAAACAGCATAAGGGGTCGTATGATGATTTGAATACGGACTAAAATGTGGAGCAACCAACGGAGTCCTGGTCCACACATTCAACGTCTTGTCTGTCAGAAGGGTCTTGCATTCTATAGCTCTATCCTTGTGACAAGACTATTCGTTAAAATTGCACTATCATTATACATTATGCTATATATTTTTGTTTTTCAAAAATTGAAATTTGAATTTATATAAGGGTGCATTTAAACATATAGGGGGTGCAGAATGCAGAGTCCCAGTGAAAAATGATGGGTCTTGGAAGGCCCGTGATATTAGAAATGAAAGGCCAAGTGGGATGGGAAAAAGTGAGAAAGGCGTGTTTGGTAAGTTGGGTTGTAATTAAAGAAATGCATGTGGTGAATTGGTATTTATTTGAATGATAAGGAAAAGATAGAGTGAGAATGTGGGGGCATAAAGATTGGTGTTGGAATGATTGTGAAAGGAAAATAAGATTGTTTGGATATTGGGAAGCAGTAGGGACGGAAGGTTTGAAGGTGATGGGTGTAATTGGTAAGGGACACAAGGTAAGCTCACAAACCCAACTTCCTTCCAAACTTTCTCCTTTTTCCTTTCGAATCATCAATTTTTCCTTTGCCAAAACTTTCTAATCCCGAACCACCTTTCACTTCACACTTTTCAAATTATTCTTTTCCCTTAACTACATCCTTCTTCTACTTAATTATGCTCAATTTCTAAACCCTAACTTCACATCTTCTTTCAACAATAACAATCACTCAACATGCTCAATTATTTCATTCCAACTCTATAACTGCAATGCTGAATATATCAGTACTGGGAAAGAAATTATCAACCCTGGTTACTTATACCGCTTCAGTTTGGTTTACATTATATATTCGCAAACACATAGAAATTAAAGGAGAAATTTGTGTCAAGATGGCATCCTTCACTAACATGTGTTTCCAAGAGTTATGCTAATTAACAGGTGTTTTCAAACATACTTTTTAAGGAATTCTAAAAAATATTGTCTTTTTATTGAATTTCACACTGGAGTTCAATTCAATGTAACAATAAAAGTATATTCCAATAACAGACCTTCAAAAATTTTAATCTTTAATTTCTTGACTAGAGTATATTGACATTCTCCTTTACTCGAATTGAAAATTCTTCTCTATAAAGTTTTGAATATATTATTTTATTTTATATATGTTATTGATTATCGAACTTTCATGTTGCTTTTGGTCTGCTCTACCTAGCTGTACAAAGCAATGATACTTTCGTATGTAAATATTCACATCATATATATAATTTATCCTTAAGAACAGTTATTATTTAATAATAATATAATAACGTAAAATTAATAAAATTTCTCTAATGGAGAAAAATTAATAACCCTCACAACGACGGAGCTTAAGATGATGTTATTTTCACACATAATTTTTGTATATTTTTGTTCATGTCATTTGACTTATTGCTATGATTATTGGCTGCAGAATTAGAACTTTATAACTGACGTTTTTCCCGGAAGTATAGTAAACCATTTCTCTTTGATTGTGTTAGCTATGCGTGTTGATTTCTCTTGAAAAGTGGTTATAATTAGCGAAGATGATGAGTGTGTGTTGCATAGAAAGAAAGCATGAGATGTGGGATGAAATTAATGAGGATATTAGATGAAGTGATGGTACGTAGTTGGTGAAGTGAAAAAAAGGCATGGGTGGTTGTGGTGTGAGTTGGAGGAAGAATAGGGTGATTTGACGGGCATGGAGGTTTTGGGAAGAGATGGGAAATGAATGATGGAAGGGATAATATAGACAGTATCCGTTAAGGTAGGAGAGATACGGGTATCTTATCTCATCTCATCTCATGCAATGCAATGCAATAACCCAAACTTGCACCAAAGGATTACATTACATTACATTGTGTGGACCACAGTGGAAGCACGCAGCTTTAACTGATGCTCAAGACCCCCCAAAACAAGCAAAGCATCTTAAACGTGTAATAGGTAATGCCCAGGCTTTGGACTACTTAAGAAGCAAGCTGTCCATAAAAGCATAATATCCTGCTACTATTATTCAAACATCTACACTTTCATTCTTTCAATTACCAACCTTACAAACTACCACACTTCTCCATCTTTCCCCAACTAATCAACCAGGTCCCCCTTTTACCATGCACATTAAACCTCATCCATAAACCTACAAACAACCCTCACTTTACATTCATCAACCACCTTCTATATCTACACTTCTACTCTTACTTCACCTTTTTAAGTACCAAACACATTCTTAAATGCAACACCTTCAACCATCATTCTTACACGTCACTCAGATTCTACTCATACTAATAGATTCTCTCCCCCATCTCTCTCTAAACCTCACTCATGCTTCACTACAACTCTCATACCTGCTAGCTGCACCAATAAATAAATAAATCAACCTCCTGTCCCTATTTAACTATTTATTCTCTGTGTTTATTTATAGTTTCTTCATACAAAGCAAAAATATCCTTTTCCAACTCGAAAAACAGAGATAATACGGAAGGAAATTGAAGTCACAGAAAAACTGTCATGCATTTCTGAATTTACATTTACCCCACTTCAGAATTTGAGTTTTACAGCATTTCTTCCCAGCATAAAATAGAACATAACAAAATAATTCCTCTCAAACTTCACATAACTCACATGCAATAAAATAAAAAAATTAATTACAACAGTCCCTTTCCACGCTCAGACCCAGGTCATGATGAAGAAAGACCCAACCACCAATAGAAACAAAACTGGTTCCCACTCAACCTCTTCCCCCTCCACAGTGAATTGATCATATAACATCTTAAGAAAGTGTTACTGATTTCTAGCTCGTTTGAGAAAACAACGTCCAAAGAAATTCAACACAGTGCCGTACAAACAGTCCAAGGGTTACAAACTCCTCACAACTAATCATCTTACTTCCGAACTAATGTATATTATCCTTGCAGAGATTAAGCAAGTCGAACACTGTTAAGAAAGTCAAGAAATTAAGCTAAAGAAAATTGAAAATGCACGAGGGGGAAGCTGAAATGAGGCACAAACTAGGACGAAGATTTTTGTCGCTTTTTTCAGTGCGCGGTGTTAGCGAAAGACATGAAAAACGGAAAATGCAGGTGGGTGAGAACGCGTACATTGATACTACCGAGGAAGTTCCTGCTTCCTAGTTCCAACAACTGTCTTAGGATAGAGTTATCATAACATTATAGACAAACAAAACAGATGTCATCTTAATCAATTAACCCTTCCCGTCACCTATATATATATCTGATATCATCATCACCATCCACCAGAAAAAAAAGGTTCCAAACGCGTCACCACCACCACCATTGTAACAAACTGCAAAAGAATTCTAACACTAGAACGACATCATAAAAAGACTGATTTTTTGAACTGAACAGAAAATTAAATTAGTCCATGGGCATCAGCAATAATAACTTGATCTAATTAACTTACCTACCTCCTCAAACACTAACACAATAAGAAGAGAAAGAAACCCTAACAATTTGGGTGGGTGGGTGAGTGAGTGAGCTTAAGGGTTGAAGAAGTTTGAACATCGGAATTTGCGCACTTTACTAGGGCTTCTTACCGAGAGTGTGCTTGTTGTTATGCATCCAAACCTTGAGAACGTGACGCTTCACCCCGGTTTCGTTGCAGAAGGCTTGGACCACACCCTCGTCGTGTTTCTGAATCCTCCACCCTAGTTTTTCAGCAAGTTCAAGCATTTTGTCCTTTTGCTCCTGCGTGAACTTTGTTCTGAACCGTTTCTTGGACCCCGTTCCTCCTGCACTCGGGTTCGAAACGTCCTCCTGGTCCTCCCGAGTGCTCTGCGTCCCGCCGCCGCCGGACGTCGACGGCAGCGCCAGCGTCCCAGTAACGCGTGCCTGCCCCCCCACCTGAAGATACCCAGTCGGGGTCCGGTAGTACGCCGCGAACTGCGGCGGCGGAGGGTGGTGCAGGTGGTGGTGCGAAACCAAGAACGGGTCGACACCGCCGACGGAGGCGCCGGCCCCGTCGCTCTCCTTGCGGTGAAAGTTGCGGTGGCAGCTGCAGGCGGCACATTTGAGCGCGTCGAGGGAACCCTCCGTCCCCGCCGCCATGAACTCGCCGCAGCCGTCGAGCGCGTGGCCCCCGATGCCGACAGCGTGGTTCTTGAGACACTCTCTGTAGCGCGCCCTCCCGGAGCCACCGTTGGTGCTGGTTCTGACTGGCTGCGCCGCCATGACGGCCTCCGGGCCGAGCGGAAGCTTCATCCGGGTGGGGTCGAAAGCTGCGGCACTCATACACTGCTCCTCCTCTTGGTCCTCTTGATCCTCGAATTCCATTTTGCAAAATTGGCGAAAATCTTAAACTTATGAGTCCTATTAATGACAAGTGATGGGAAAATCTAAAAGGGGGTCTCAGTACTCTTCTCGCAGTGTTTCTCTCTCTTTGTTCTCTGCTCTCGTCGTGCTTTCTTTGTCCAAAGGTGTATTCCTTCATATACTTTTGCGGTTCTCTGTTTTGGGAGGACACGACAATTACAGCATAATATACAAAACTCTCTCTCTCGATTTGTCTTAAGATCATCACCTTCCACCGGCTGTTCCGGTCACTCCGTAATTTGTTCCGTTTTCGTTTTTCACCGCGATATTTTTTCACTTTGCCTCACACTAGTACTACTCTCATCACTCCAGGACAACTGACAAAAGGGATCAATTTTACTTCAATAATATATCTCAGTTTTTAATGCAAATCTTTATGATACAGAACCACCACTCTCCAAGCATATGTGAACCTCTTTTCCAGTTTTCTTTTTCTCTATGCACCATTTTATATTACTCATTTCATACAAAATTCAAATCCACTCCATATCTTTTTCATTTTCCTAGTATTCATAACAAGCTGGTCGTAAAATTATTAATATAACACACTTCTGTGTTTCTTTGCATATGGAAGCGAAAATTCAATTGTGTGAATAAGTGGGTTTGTTTTGGTATAAGGTTATTAACACAACACATTTCTATGTGTTTCTTCGCATATGAAGTGGAAATTCAATTATATGGGATCCACTATTTTTTATATTTTCTTCTTTATTTCATTGGTACTAAATAACATAGGCTTCAGTCACTTTTCGCATTTTCATTTCCTCCTTTTCGTTTCTTCACCATAAGAAGTGGAAGACAACAATAATCTCAAAGAGTGGGTGTATTGGTGTATTATGTTACAAGTGAATAATTAAAACATTTCTACATATTCCTTTACATATGAGAGTGGAAATTCAATTGTGTGGGGACTACTATTTTTGTTATGTCTTTCTTCTTTATATCACTGCTATTAAACAACATAAGCTTACTTTTTCCATCTCTTGTTTTTTTTTCCTTCTCTTTTTTTCACAAGAGGAAAACAACAAACTTATATTTTTTACATCCACCATATTTATTTAAATGATACCAAACAACATAAAGTTTTTTTCGCTATAAAAAGATTCTGATAGTGACAATTTTAAGGATAATGTTAGCTTCTTTGATATGAGGTTAATAAATTTAAACATTTTTATGTAATCCTTTCCTATATAAGGTGGAAAATCAATTAGGTGAGATCTATTTGTTAGATATTTTACATCTATTATACATAAGAACAATTTGGAAACAATATTTTTTATATTTTTTTCTCTTTATTTTCAAGTTAGAGATGATGTTTTTGTAGATGGATAAGGGTAGATGTTGTGCTTGCATGTCTCATGTTGTTTGATTTACAACTCATAATGCGAGTGCTAGGTTAAAGAATGATGTTGTTTTTATAAGGGTTGAGGTGTATCTGAAATACCTTCATTTTTATTTATTCTTTTTTTAAGATAAAAAATTATTTTTTGCTCTTTATTTTCATATTACTAAACAACGCAAGCACATAGTCACTTCTTTGCCTTATAATCCACTTTTTTTCATTTCCTTTTTATGTAGTTACTTCTTTGCATTTTCATCCACTTTTTTTCATTTCCATTTCATAAGTGGATGATGGTACTAACAAGTTGAAGGAGGAGCTTACTTTGATATAAGGTTAATAAATTAATGCATTTTTTTATGTTTTTTTCACTTTGCATAAGAGAGTAATATTCAATGCAAAATCCACAATTTTGTTATATCTTTCTTTTGTTTCATTGTTACTAAACAACATATGTTTTGTTACTTGTTCACATTTCATTCCCTTCTTTTGGCTTACATCATGAGAATAAAAAGACCACGAGAAATTGAAAGAATAAGGCTCGTTTGAAAAACGAGCAATTCACATTTCTACACATTTTGCATATCAAAGTGAAAATTCAGTATTCTTTCATATCTTGCCTTTTAGTTTCACTTTTAATAAACGGCACAAGTTTCAATTTTTTTATTGTGGCATATTCATCCCTTCTCATTTTCTTTTCATAAAAAGAGGAAGGCGATGACAAACATAATAGACATTGTTATTCTGATACAAAATAACAAATAAACACATTTTTTTTTTACATTTTTATCTCTCTTTCTCAATCTTTAAGAACGATAAAGAGATTCATCCGTTTAAAATTTATGGACTACTATTTCTAACTCGTTTTGCATAATTGTGACATGGGAAATAGACCCGTGCTTCTTAAAACAATTATGGTAATAAAAAAAAGAAAAAAAAAGTCTAAAATAATTAATTGAATGAAAAATAGAAAAAAAAATAGTATTGTACAGATAATAATAATAATAATAATAGAAGTAAAAAGTAATCGAAATAAGAAAAGTTGGAGACAGACGAAAATCATGCGACGCGCTTGAGCAGATGGCATGAGAAGCACTGAAACTGAGTGCACGCATTCCGGTGGGTGAAACGAGTGACGTGGTATGGAAGTGGTGGAAGGGGGCGCGTGGGCGGCGCGTGTAGTTAGGGGAGCTGAAGAAAATTGGTTTGTTGTTCCCACATAGGAGGGATAAGTGAGGGCGGGGCCAGGAGGAGTGGAGTGGGTGTAGGGTTATAGGTAGGAGGAAGCACCATTGTACCTTTGCACACACTTAGATTGGATAATATTTTACTTTTTATTTTAATTTTTTGTTCCTACTTTTTCTAATCCCTACCTTTCTTTTATTTCTTAGACTTAAAATTAAAGTCTACATCTATGATTTTTGCAAAGAACAAACAGAATTTGAGTGATAGGTACTAGGGTAGTAGTGGTAGAATGAGTGATCACCATTATTATTATTAATAATATTTTTATTATTATTATTACATAAGAAAATAAAAATGTATGTTGTCAGCATCAAAGGCAGCTGTTGCTACGTGCGGTCTTCTCCGACATGGGTCACGAGCGTTTGGCGTCATCATGCACTTACTTCGCTAAACTAATTCAAAACAAGTCAATACTCAAGAACTACGTTGCTTAAAATAACCTCCTTTCACGTATCAATTCATTTTAATACATGTACTCTTCTTTTAGCAATTACTTTATAACAAGCTTTTATGGAAAATTTGTTTGTAAGACATAATTAAATCATTTTTTATAAATAAAAAAATAATTTATACATGAATTTGAAAAAATAACAAATTCAAAAAATAATTCAAAGTTCTACACATTAATTTATGATTAAACTAATTTTGAAAAAATTTATTCTACTTTTTCTTCTTGTTTTAATTTTCTTTTGTAAGTTATGAGTACGCGCATTGTTCATTTTTTGATTGGTATATAGATTCGTTGATTTATATGATAATGATCTCATGATATATTCCTTTAAGTTGTATGATTGTTTGTCTTAAGTGACTTTCTTTAACTTAAGCTAGTAGAATTTTATATAAACATATGTGGGAGTTCGTGTATAAGAATTGAACCACTATAAAGTAGTTCATATTTATTCATTTGTTATTATCGATAAAAAAAAATAAAAAGATAATTTAATACTAAATATAATTGTAATATGCTTACATGTTTCTCATATTTTAAAATTAAATTTAGCAGTACTTTATAAACCTTCTTTAATTTTAATTCATTGAATTAATTCTTGTATTTTAATTTATAGAAATTACAATAGTCACAAAATACCAAAATTGTAATATAGTTCTTCTTTTAAGTGAGAAACTTTAAAAACATAATAATTACAAAAATATATATTCTAGATCGGTTAGATTAAAACTTACCTTTTTACATTAATTATTAGTAGACATTGAAACTTTGATTTTTTACCAAAATAACGCATATATTAATTTATCAATCATTATAAAATATCAAAATAAATAATGTAAAAAAATTATATTATAATAAAATGCTATTATTTATTTAAGTGACTTAAATATCGTTGACATAGTGTGATTAATAAAATTAAGATATAGTGGATTGTGATATCCTGAATACTTTTAATTCAATCAAATCACGAATGCATTTTACCTTTCCCAGCTTCCAACTTCTTACTTTGGAATATTTAACTTGCTTGATACGATATTGTTTTGTTCAAGACACAAGAAAAGAAGAAAATTGAAGAGAAATGAGTTTGGGATTTTGATAGTATCATTTTGAGATGCAGGAAGCAAACAATGAGTGAGCATGTCTTGACCTTGTGAAAAATAACCAGCCATTGTCTTCCCCAATCTCTAGGAAAGCACAACCAACCTTACTCAAACATAACCAAACACGCATCATTGTTTTTCCTACACAATCATGTTTTTTTTTCAGAAGAATTTATTTATTTTATTTTTTTTGGAAGCTAGGGAAGAAGATTATATGGTTGATTTGTGGTTGTCCAAAAATATCACTATTATTCAAATCAAAATACAAAATAAAAAAAAAGGGATAAAAGATGAAGTTATGTTTGTTTGCTGATATTTAATAATATTTTTTTATCAATAATAATAAATAAATAGAAGATTTTCACTATAATTAATAATTAAGATCCTAGAATCACGTAAAGAAGTTTGAGATTATTTGAAAGAAGAATATGATGGGAAAAAAATAAGATTTGAGATATGAGAGCATTATAAGAAATTTTGAACTCAATGTGATGAAAGAGTTAAAGAAAAATAAAAAATACTCAAAGAAATTGTTTGATATTATTAAAAGGATAAAATTTTGGTAACGGGGTTGGAGAATTATGAAACATTTATTACTTCGCTAGAAAACATAAATAATTTGTCAACAATTACTTTGATAGAATTGATACATTTGTTGCAAGCACAAAAGCAACAAAGATTAATAAGAGGAGTCTCTACCATTGAGGGTAAGATAAAAGTTTTTTCGCAATCAAGAACTACAAAAGGAGTAAATACAACAAAAACAAAAGACATAAATTTTCCATCTTGTTCCTACTCCAAAAAAAATCACCAACATAACAAATGTTAATGAACGCCAATTGTAAAATGCTAAGTTGGGATATGTGGAAAATATATGCAAATCCCATTATTCATAAGAAAATGTTAAGATTGTAAAGGAATAGTGAATTAGAAGACGAACTACTTCTTGCATTGCAACTGCATTTGTTACAACCAACAAATCTAAAAAACATTGGCTTATAGATAGTGGTCTTTACAAAACACATGACCTATAATGAATAACTTTTGAAAGAGTTTAATAAATCATATATTTCTAAAGTAAGATTTGTGAATGGAAAATAACTTATTGTCGAAGGTATATAGAATTGCAATTAAAAATCATTTAAGTGTCAACTTAATTTTTTATATCTTATAAATTACTGAGATTAATCAAAATTTGTTAAGTGTTGCTCAACAAGGTTATAAGGAGTACTTTGAAAACAAAATTTTTGCTTTGAATTTGATGAAAAATGAGTATGTTACAAATAAAGAAAATATAAAAAAGGTCAAAATAAAAAGAAGATGAATATTTTTTGAAAAAAATTCATGTCCAATAGAAAGTATACGAAGAACCACATTCTAACATCCATCAAAAGTACAACATGAAATTAGTAATAGACAAAGAAGATGAGATTGATGAAAGAAGAAATACAATTTCAAAATGAATAAAAAATATATATAAGAACTATGAATAAAAAAGAGAATATATGTCAAACATTAAAAAAAATATAATAAAATTTAAAATTCAAATAAATAAATATTAAGAAAATAATAAATATTGAAAACATTTACTTAATATATTTCATTGTTTTTC
>Ga0123341_1006485_pt1 | contig 10582 bp, 12 predicted proteins | sample Turbeapinknodule_FD_89959 | JGI IMG/M metagenome (GOLD analysis project Ga0123341, IMG submission 89959) | Root nodule microbial communities of legume samples collected from Mexico - Turtle bean Mexico pink nodule | ecosystem: Host-associated > Plants > Roots > Nodule | place: Mexico: Nepantla...
AATTCTAGAACCTACCTCACATGTGCTGAATTTAGGAGCCACCTTCCCATGTGCCAACATTTGAATTTCCCTCCAATTCTCTTTTCATTTTCAGCCCACTCTTGCTATATATAGAGGAGTTTGAGTCATGTAAATTCAAGATTAATTGAATAGTGAAATGCTGCCAAAATCGTGCCATTCTCACTCCTTGCCTAAACTCTCTTAGGAATAGGCTTTTAATCTTCAAACCTTCACCTACAAAGGGAGTTGACCGAACCACTCCTACTCTTCCTACTTCTCATGCACCTCCAAGGCTATCACAACTCTTAGGAGAGCCTTGTTCCACCATCAATCCATGGAGCTTCCTCATTCATCAACAAAAATCGTAAGAAAGGAGACACAAATCCATCATTTATGCTTTATTTATATAATTTCCTTTCTTCGCATTACTTCCACGTCTGAGTTGCTATCTGTATGTCTTGCCAAACTTGCTAACAACATCTTCGACATAGATTTACCCCTTAGGTAGCGCAATTCATTCCACCTGCTTTAACTTCTCACGGCCTTTATCGTCTTTAAGGTACTGGCAGTGTGTGCACGTACCCTTAACCGGCCTCACCTTTGTCGTACTAAGGACAATCCTCACTCGCTGTTTCCAATCTTCGTCTTGCAAGATAAGGGAAAGGTCTTCCTGACGATTCCACCCTTGCCTTTGAGGACGACAGAGATGTCTTAGTAGTGATACTGATGAGCCGGGTTGTCCTCTACCTTGACTTACAAGCAAGGAGGAAGTTGGCTTTCTGACCTCGACCTTGCTTTAGGTGGGCAAGAGAGGATTTAACTATTGAACCATGTTGTTCAACCTTGGTGTCCTTACTCATGAGGGAGGCATTCTCTGTGAACCATCCTCTCCCACCCTTGAGATCTCTAACTCGGGTGAACAGTTCTTGACTGACCTCGTCCTCACCCATGGGGCAAGGGAGGATTTAATGTCGAACCATATTGTTCGACCTTGGCGTTCCCACGCAAGAGGGATGCTCACTGAGGAACCATACTATTCCCAGTCTTGGTGTTTCTAACCCAAGTGAACGGTTCATAACTAACCTCGTCCTCGCCCATAGGGCAAGGGAGGATTTAACTGCCGAACCATACTGTTCGACCTCGGCGTTCCCACGCAAGAGGGAGGCTCACTGAGGAACCATACTATTCCCAGTCTTGGTGTTTCTAACCTAAGTGATCGGTTCGTAACTGACCTCATCCTTGTTGTACGAAGTCAACGGACATGTCTTAATAACTAACCGCAACCTTGTTGTATGAAGTCAAGGGACATGTTTTTAATAGCTAACTGCAACCTTGCTGTATGAAGTCAAGGGACAGGTTTTTAACGATTGAACCATACTATTCTCAGCCTTGGTGAACTCACACAAGAGGGAGGTTCACTAAGAACCATACTATTCCCAATCTTGGTGTATCAATCTAAGGGATAGGTTCATTAATTGCACTGCACAATATACTTCTTAACTGAATAACTGAAATTTTATTGGGTGACCTCGTTAAAAAACCCTTATAAGGGAAAAAAAGTGTCCCCTAAAACTATGTACAATGCAAACAACTTACCTGAAATAAAACTTAAGGTTGATCGCGTTCCAAGTACGAGGGATCGCCCCACCTTCTAATGTTTCGAGCCTTTATGCTCCCAAGGGCCTCTGTCACTCTGAAAGGACCAGTCCACTTGGGGGACAACTTGTTCTCTAGCTGGTATGGGTGGGCCTTCCGCATCACCAGGTCGGCGACTTGAAACTGCCGAGGTCTCTGCTTGGAGTTGTATTTCTACTCCACCCTTCTTTTCAAGGCTTCAACCTTAATCATTGCTTCCTCCCTTACTTCGTTCAGCATGTCCAGGTTCACCTTTCTTTCTTTATTGGACTCTTCGGCCACGAAGTTCTAGAAACGTGGTGAGTTCTCCTGGATTTCTACTGGAATCATTGCATCGGAACCGTAAACCAGGCTAAAGGGTGTTTCTCTGGTTGTGGACTGGGGAGTAGTGTGGTAAGCCCACACAATTCTAGGAACTTCGTCTGCCCAGGCCCCTTTGGCTTTATTTAGCCTTCTCTTCAGACCTTTGAGCATAACTCGGTTGGCAGACTCGACCTGCCCGTTCGTTTGGGGGTGTTCGACCGATGCAAACACCTACTTTATTCCCAACTCCGTACATAGTTTTCCTAACTGTTGGCTTGCAAACAGGGTACCATTATCAGACACCAATCGTTTTAGGATTCCAAAGTGACATACTATGTTTTTTCACACAAAGTGTTAAATCTTGTGGGTTGTGATCTGCACTACTGGCTCAACCTCTATCCACTTTGTGAAGTACTCTATGGCAACCACGAGGTACTTCATCTGCCGTAGTGCCAAAGGAAAATACCCCAGAATGTCGATCCCCCAAGTTTGAAACGACCATGGGCTATAGATCGACCTAAGCTCTTCTAGAGGTGCCTCGTGCTAGTCAGCGTGTTGCTGGCACTGCTTGCACCGCTGTGCATACCCCGTGCAATCTTCCCTCATGGTTGGCCAGTAATATCCTGCACGAATGGCCTTTTATGAGAGAGATCGGCCGCCGATGTGGCTAACGCATATCCCTTCATGCAGTTCTGCCATAATACGCGTGCATTGCTTACCAATTACACACACCAGGATAGGGTGGGTGAACCCATGCCTGAATAACTTTCCATCAATCAAGGTGTACTTGCTCAATTTTTTCTTGATTTTTCTAGCCCCTGTAGGCTCTAGCAGGAGTATCTCATAAGCCAAATAGCGTTGGTAGGGTGTCATCTAAGTTTCTCCTGTTTCGACTTGGTAAACCTGCGACGACCTTTCCCCAACAACTGGGTACACGCTTATTTTGGGCATTTTTAACGTCTCATGCGTTAACGACCGATGACTCCTCCTCACCCCTTCCGAGGTGCTGATCTGCTAGACTTCTGCCATATTGTCTGTGGTAGTTCGAGGTGTCCTCAGGGTCTCCTGAATGACGGTCCTCTGTATGCCTCTCTTGCCCGAACTGGCAAGCTTTGCTAGCAAGTCAGCTCGGACATTCTGTTCTCTGAGTACGTGGACTAACTCGTACACCTCAAGCGTCTCCCTCAGAACCTGAACGTACTCTAGATATGCGACCATCTGAGGGTCTTTAGCCTGGTATTCCCACGTGACCTGACCTGTGACTAATAAGGAGTCACTCTTCGCCAGCAAACCTTTCACACCCATCTCCTTAGCTAACAACATTCCAGCGATCAGGGCCTCATACTCTGCCTGGTTGTTACTGGCCTTGAAAGTGAACCACAGGGCCTGCTCAATTAGCAACACATTTGGCCCTTCCAAGATGACACCGGCCCCACTACCCTATTGGTTGTAGGAACCATCCACAAAGAGTACCCATTTGAATCTGACTCCTTCTTGGTGTGTGGCTGCCGAGGAGAGCTCTATCACGAAGTCAGCATAAACCTGCCCTTTAATAGGGCCTCTGGGCTCATACTGCACATCAAACTTTGATAGGTCTACTACCCACCACACCATCATTCCTGCCACATCTGGTTTCTATAAGACCTTGCGAATAGGAAGGTTTGTCATCACTATTACAGTGAAGCTCTAGAAGTAGTGGCAAAGTCTTCACGCTGAGAACAGTACTGCCAGAGTCGCTTTCTCTATGGTTTGGTATCTTACCTCTGGCCCCTGCAACACTTTGCTCACAAAGTAAATTGGCTTTTGTACCTAGTCATGTTCTTGTACTAGGATTGAATTAATCGCCTTTTCTGTTACAACGAAGTACATGCGAAGTGGAGTACCCAGTTGTGGCTTGCACAACACTGGTGGACTGGCCAGGTACTCATTCAGCTTTAAGAACGCCTCTTCGCACTCTCTGGTCCATATGAACCTGCTATTCCTCTTCAGGCACTAGAAATAAGGGTGCCCCTTATCTCCTCCTACCGATACGAATCTGGACAGAGCGGCCATGCGCCCTGTTAACTGTTGCACCTCCTTTACTGAGATTGGGCTCCTCATTGCTATTATCGCAGCGCACTTCTCGAGATTCGCCTTTATCCCACGTTCAGTGAGTAGGAACCCCAAGAACTTGCCTGCTTCTACTCCGAACATACGTTTCTCTAGGTTCAGCTTCAACTTGTACTTAACTATCATGGTGAATAACTCTTCTAGATCTGCTACATGTTGCTCCCTCTGCTGGGAGGTGACCAACATGTCATCTACACACGCTTGGACATTTCGCCCTAACATGGGCGCTAACACTCTGTCCATCAGCCTTTGGTACGTCACCCCTGCATTCTTAAGCCCAAAGGGCATCACCTTATAACAGTAACAAGACAACTCTGTCATGAATGTTGTCTTGCACTCATCCCTGGGGTGCATCATGATCTGGTTGTAACTAGAAAAAGCATCCAGGAAGCTGAGTAGTCTTTAACTGGACACATTGTCCACCAAAGCGTCAATGTTGGGCAGCGGGTAGAAGTCCTTTGGACAGGCCTTGAAGAGGTTTGTGAAGTCGACACACATTCTCCATTTCCCACTGGCCTTCTTCACTAGCACCACATTCGCCAGCCCTTAGTAGTTTCTCTGTCTCTTCTTGAACGACCTGAAGCCTCTCCTCATTGAACTTTCGTCTTCTCTGGCGAACAGGTCAGACCTGGGGGTCCATGGTGAGACGATGACACAGGAAGTCAGGATCTATGGCAGGCATGTCAGAGGCTGACCATGCAAAAGCGTCAAGGTGTCGTGCTATGACTTCGGCGATCTGATCCTATGTCTCTTGGCCTAAGGATTTCCAAGCTTGGACATCTTCCCTCCGATCTCCTTCTCTAACACGTCTTCGGCAGGTTCGGGCCGTCTCTCCTGGGTGATCTCTGCACGGGTGACCCCTTCTTCCCTTGCAGGCTGAGTGGTAACAGCGAACACTCCTTTCTTCGTCTTGAGGCTATTTTCCTAACACTTCTGAGCCTCTTTCTAATCAGACTTGATGGTTATCACCATACCCTCGAGGGAAGGAAGCTTCATCTTCATGTACCTTGTGGAGGCCACCTCTCTAATCATATTCAAAGCAGGTCTGCCCAAAAGTATATTATAGCCTGATGGAGCGTTAACAACAAGGTATCTGATGTTTGCAATATGCGAGGTTGTGCCATTCGTGAAGGTCGTCCTCAGCTCTATGTGTCCATGCATCTCCATCTAGTCTCCAGCGAAGCCATACAAACAACCGGTATAAGGCCTCAACTGGTCTGGAGACAATTGTAACTTGTTGAAGGTCGACCAAAACATCACATCGGCCGAGCTTCCCTGGTCCACGAGGACGCAATGCACCCTTCTCTATGCCGTTACTACTGAAATCATCAGTGGGTCGTTGTCATGTGGGACGACGTCCTGGCGGTCGGCCTTGGTGAAGACGAGGTCGACATCGGGAGTGTTATTTGCCTCTTGCACTTCTACTACCATCACCTCTCGTGCGTACTGCTTCCGCTGGGAGGTGGTGCATCCTCCTCCTGAGAATCCTCTAGAGATGATGTTGATTTCACCATGAATGGGCACCTCGTGCCCCTGATCTATTCCTGTGGCCACTAACGCTTGATCCTCCTGCGACTCCTGGAGGTAGTCCTTCAAGAAGCCGCTTTTCACTTGCTCGTCCAATTGGTGTGCTAGGGCCAGGCAGTTGCGTATGGGGTGGCGATATGTTTGGTGGAATTCACACCAAGCGTTCTTGTTGGGCCCCAGCTTTTTGTCTGTCTTCGAGGGCATCTTCAATCTTGCCGCTATGTTAGGAGTAACGATCAACTCCTTGAGCTCAACACAAAAATTATTCTTGGGGGGCGACTCTCCGCGTGCGCGTTCCAGTCTGGGGCTTCTTATAAGGTTGCTGCTTCCAGTCTGTGGTCGCCTCGTGCACCCTCATGGGTTGAGGTCGACCTGCTGCTCAAGGTAGGACAGGACCGACGAAGCAACGTTCCTTTGTGACTCGATCGTCCGCAGCGCTGTGCGCCAAAGCCCGACGTCTGATCTCGCAAAAGGTCTTTGGGTAGAACCTGAGCAGTGATTCACAGAAGGGTCCTAGTAGCATTCCTGTACCGACCCGTCCTCGGGCGTTGACCGGCTTCGGATGTTGACCGGCCTCGGGCGTTGACTGGTTACGGACCAATAATGTGCACGTACTTGAGTGGTGCCACCCCCGATACCCACGAATAGGAACGATCGTGGAGGAGGCGGCACAGTAGGAGGCGACATAGTAGGGGCATGGAGGCCTCGTGCCTCGGTACCCCAAACAGTGATAACAGGCGCGAAAGGTGGTTTCCAAGCCACACCCCCAGTTCCAGCAGGGAGAGACCCAACTCATGAAGGATCTGTGCATGAGGCATGGGGACGCGACAGTACGCGCCATCGTTAGAGATCCAGTAGGACAGAAACGACCCATGAGAGGGCCACGTCCCAGAGGGTCATCTATATGCATGGTGCATGAGGAAGGCAAAAACACTCCCAGGGGGATGACGAGGAGCTTGGGCGCATGAGTTGGCGCTCAAGCAGTCATCCCCCGCACGGGGTGCACTTGGAGAGGGGAACCTTACACACTGGGATTTCCCTAAGTTTGGGTTACAGTGTCGTGAGGCGAAACCCACAGATACGCTTAAGTCAGAGGAAGACACATGGCAGAAGCGCATGAAAAGGTATATAAGGTCTCGCTGCTAACAGAATAAGGTACGTTTTCACACTTTACACACAAGTGATCTGAGAACAAGAGAGAATTCAGTTACGCGCTTCCCTGAGCACGGTGTTAGTTGTGTTCTGTTACGGAGGTGCAACGATGTTTTCTGCCATAACTGACTAGAGTGTCGAAGTGCAAACGGCCGCAAGGGCGCCCATTTGTCTCTCTGTTTTAGGTATTCACGGCAACGAAGGGTGAAGATTGGAACGAAGGCAAAGGAGTCCTTAAAACGCAATTCATAGCTACGCACGAAGGTGGTCAAGTCTACCGGCGGGAACAATTCCCTTCGTGAAGGCATGCACCGTCATGTTCTCATCTGTGGGTTTTAACCTCACCACCTGGACTCCAAACCTATTCAAAAACTCCTTTAAGAACTCTCCCTAGTACTGTTTGATATCAAAAACATTGTAGGAGATTCAACGGGGAGCCCTGTTGACGAGGTATTACTCTCTGAACAGCGTCACGAACTGGTCGAAGGTAGTGATGTGTTCGTCAGGGAGACTGACGAACCATTCCAACACCACGTTTGCCAACATGCTCATCAACAGCTTGCAATACATAGCGTTAGATTCCCCTGTGAGCATCATATGGGTGTGGAACGTTGTGAGGTGAGACTCTGGGTCTTCTACACATGTGAAGGTGACTTTCGTGCCGAGAGACGTGGTTGCCAACGCAGTATCCATTTATCGCCTGAGAGAACGACATGGGGTGTGCTCTAAGTGGGATCCTTGCCTCGTACTCCTCATATCATCGACAAAAACTCTTAACACAATTGCGAGTGGGATCTTGTTTTATCGGGCCCCACTGTGGGCGTCAAATGTTCTCGCCGGTTGACTCGCTCGTCGTTGACTTGAACGGAAATCTCTGTCCCTCTTATCTCCGCCTGAGAATCGAACTTCCTGGGTTGAAGAATCTCTCACCTGCAAAGACAAAGGGCGCCTTGACGGCCGTTTGCACTTTGACACTAAAGTCAGTATTAGGGCAAAGAAACACTGAGTGTATAAATTAGTTTTAGTCTTAGAAACTGTGTACCTTGCTAGGGTTCTTAGCACCCTTTATATAGGTTGAAACTAGGGTTTACCTCTGTTCTGTTACCCATGTCTAGGGTGTTCCTTGGAGAATGTCCTTGCGTCGCTACTACATAATCTTAGTGTAATCTGGCACATAGAACTTCCCTCAACTAGAGTGCAACGACTAACAAAGTGGCCTCCTGGGTACCAACTTGTGTCATGCATGCAACTTCCTTCGGAAACCCTAACCCCAATGGGCCTTAGCGCCCCCAAAGACTGTTTACTCGTGTCGTGCCTGTATGCGCTATACACACCATGTGCATGGATCCCTTATGTCTTAGGGTTTCCTCTAAATGTTCTGGTGCTTTAACTGGTAAGTAGTATAATTTTGGGACCCACCTTACATGTCCCAATATAACTGTTCAGGCCACCGACGTTCGATCTCTCTCCTCTATTGGCGAGGTCTGATGTCGATCCCTGACGTCGATGTCCGAGGACTGGTCAGTACACGTATCAATTTGACTTCTCTATCAAAAGTTATTAATTTTTTCTTTGTTGCCTAATTTTGAGGAACTTCCATGCTTTATGCATCTCAATCTGACTTCTCTATAAAAAAGTTATTTTTTTTCTTTGTTGCTTAATTTTGAGCAAGTTTCATTTTTTATGCATCTCAATCCTACTTCTCTATCTAAAGTTATTATTGTTGTCTTTGTTGCCTAATTTAGACCATCTTTCAGCTTTTACACATTTCAATCTGACTTCCCTATCGAAAGTTATTACTATTTTCTTCATTTTCTAATTTCAAGCAACTTTCATTTTTTATGCATCAAAATACGTCTTCTCTATAAAAAGTTTTATTGTTTTCTTCATTGCTTAATTTCGAACAAGTGTCATTCTTTATGCGTCTCAATATGATTTCTCTTTCAAAACTTATGATTGTTTGCTTTGTTGCCTTATTTCAAGTCACTTTCAATTTTTATGCGTACGAGCAAAGTCAATTCTTATCGAATTCACATTTTCAAAAGTCCAGCTTCAACGGGGAAAGCCTAACTCACACGGGCACAAGCTCTGCTTTTTTTTTTTTCAAAAACATCTTTGTCCTTTATAACTACGCAAATCTTGATTTTCATTGTGAATGAAAATAAGTAAGAGCAAAGTGAATTCTTGTTAGATCCAAATAAAAATTCCAAAAATATTTTTTTTTACATTCTAAAAAACCATATATTCATTTTCCACATTTAATTAAAGGTACATTCTTAGAATGAACGTTGTAGAGTGCTCACACTTTCCTAACGTATCTAACTCCCGAACACTAAATCTGATTTCATATACTTTTTTGGTTTTCCAAAATTTTAAGTTTTTTCATCGTCCCATCGTGATCGTGGTTGCGATAAATAATGGCTCCATTGGATGTCTTTTCTTTTGGTATATATGCATGCTTGTTTATTGTAATTTTTATTATTATTGGATCATAGGATAGAAAACATGTGCTATATCTAACTCGAAATCTACTGGATGTTTTGCAGATGAGGGGTTGGATATGCATTTCATCCTCCCTTCATACACATATTTATGCATATAATGAGTGGGACTTATACCCGGGTTTGAGTAAGCTTAGAATTATAAGGAGTTAGTGTATCAGTGTCATTTGCATTTGGATGTACTTCCCTTTTGGCTTTTGTGAGAACCCTATCTAGAATTTGTTTCTTTCATTTGTATTCGTATATTAAGTTGATTCCCAAATGTTGTGGGAAATGTGGTGAAGCGAGCCATAACTCTAGTGGCCTTATACCTTAAGGGATTAGGAGCTACCATGTGTGAGTGTGCATCTATTTCATGGTATGTTGATGACTAAAAAATAATGAAAAATAAAAATAAAAACAAAATGAAAAATCATCACACACAAGATCATTTGTCTTCTTTGACACAAACATTTTGACAATTGAATTTTTAAACGATGAAAAGTAGATATTTTCTTTTGAAACAATCATATACATTATGTTTGAAGTCTCCAACTTGCATTCCAAAAAGAAAACTGAAAAGGATTGTGGTAGCAACTGCTATCACTAAAGAACGTCACATTGGGGCAGATTTGTTGAGTTTAAGGCAAATAAAAATAATTTTCAAAAATAAAGTTGCTACTATCTTTTTCCCCAAGAGTCACAAAGCAGCCTAGTGTTTCGATACTTTAAATTTTTTTAGACAATTTAGAATTTAATGAAGCCAACAGAATACTTTGTAATAGAAGAAGCCAATACAAGAACTTAAATTTCAAAGGTAATACACCACACTACAATTTTACACGAAATTTCAGCATGAAGACCTTTAATGAAGCCACCCAAAGTAGAATGCTAACAACTTTTTATTTAAAACCTTTGGGTGAATTGAGGTTAAAGTAGACGCAAAAAGAAGTGTTGTAGAAGAAAAAAAAAAGTGTTGCTAGCTTCTTTTTATCCGTAAACCATGACTCATGAGTCTCAGTGAGACTTATAAATACCCTATTTGGAAGCAATGATGGATGCATATCGAGCTTTGAAAAAGCCCACAACTCTCTCTCTTTGGGGCAGGCTCTCTTTGACAACAGGATGGTTGGTGTATTCTTCACTCCATTTTGAAAGCTTTGGAAACTTCTGAGAGACTAGGAGTTTCAAACCCACAGCCTCTTCAATCGCAGGGAGCCAGAAAGCTATGAAGCCTGCGGCTATGTCCACTAGGCCAATACTCTCTCCTCCAAAGAACTTTTGTTTCAGTTCATCCTCGAGAATCTGAAGAGCATCAAGTGATTCCTCAGTGCCTTTCTCTCGTTCCTCCTCGTTTGCAGTAAATGCAGCTTTTA
>Ga0123341_1006486_pt1 | contig 10581 bp, 2 predicted proteins | sample Turbeapinknodule_FD_89959 | JGI IMG/M metagenome (GOLD analysis project Ga0123341, IMG submission 89959) | Root nodule microbial communities of legume samples collected from Mexico - Turtle bean Mexico pink nodule | ecosystem: Host-associated > Plants > Roots > Nodule | place: Mexico: Nepantla...
CCGGTAGCTACCGGACCTTTGTTAGACACGGTCCATCCAACCTGGACCACTTGGCCGCCGGTGCCAACACTCGGTGCCGAAAGGTTGGATACCTCGAGATCAGGATAGAGCCTTGGCTGCGAAAGTACTTCCACGAAAGCGGTGTTGTTTGCCTCGGCATCGACACCATCGGCCGCCTCGAGAATGGCACTCCCACCATTCTGGTTGCGATCCGCTGTGACAGTGATGAGCAGCGTGCCGGCGCCTCGCATGCCGTGCGGCAGTTGTAGGGTCTGATTGCGCGATCGGCTTTGCCCGCTTCCGAGGGGGCTATTTCCCACAGCTGCAGGATCGTAGTAGGAAAATGTCGTTGAGACCGTCTCGCCGGTTGCTGCATTGACCACAGTAACCTGTGTATGCCAACCAGTCGTAACGGCGAGCGCGCCGCTGTTAACATCCGTCCATTCGACCGTAACCGGGTCGCCGGCCTGGATATCTGTGCTGGAGACACGAAGATTGGCAATCTTGATATCTGGAGCCGATGCAATCGACAGCTTTGCGAAGTTGTTGGCTTCAGCAGTTCCAGTCGCGTTGGTCTCTCGAACCTGGTTGGCTGCATCCGTTGTGATTTCGAATGAGAACTCGCCTGCGCTTCCCAACCCAGAAGGCCAGGTCAGGCTATGATGGCGGATCTGGTTTGCACCCGCCGCGATCCCTGCTGGGCTATCAAACGTGACATTTTCGACAAAGATGATTTGCCCGGTGGACAAATTGCGAACGCGGATTTGATCCGCCCACTGGCTGCCCGTCGGCAATGTGCCCGTGTTTCCAACGGTCCAGCTAAGGCTGACCGTGTCGCCGGGGAGCCATCCTGCGGAGGGGCTTACAGCGATATCCGTGACTACGAGGTCGGCACCAGGACCGTCTCCTGAGGAAGGGATCGGGGAGGGCGCAGTCTCCGTCGTCTTCTGAATGGCAAAGGTAAACGCGATCGGGCTGGTGTTGAAAACATAGCCTTCGACGGCCAGCGTATAGGTTCCTGAAAAAGCCAGGGACTCAACGTCGCGATCACTGCCGCCCTGGAACCATACCTGTCTGCCATATGGGTCGAAGAGCCGCTGATAGATATTGCCGCTGCCGTTCTGCCAGTCGAAGAAGAAGCGCTCACCAGCCTGGACATCGAAGCGATAGAGCGCCGTTTCCCGACCGCTCGGGAGAATACCAGAGATTGGCTGGTTCAGTACGATCGGCTGCGCTGATGCAAGATCGAGAACCCGGAAGCTATAGGAACCGATGGCGTCACCCGATCCATCGACGGTCAGAGTGTAGGAGCCGGCAGCCAAGTCAAGCACGGGATTGCCCGAAATACTAACGGCGTCCGAGCTTCCAAAGGGGCGATTGTCGACTATTTGGCCGCGTGGGCCTACGAGGCTCCAACGCAAGTTTGAATCACCCGTCAGGCTGTCAAAGTAGAACCGTCCTGCCGCCGTGAGGCTGAAAGTCAATTGACTTTGTTGCCCGGCATGAGTGATTTCGCCATCCAACTGTGCGCCGACTGTCATCGGCTGCGTCGTATCCGTCACCTTCTGGATGGCAAAGGTGAAAGCGAGCGGGGTTGTATTGAAAATGTAGCCCTCGACAGCGAGCGTGTAGCTTCCTGAAAAGGCGCAGGTCTCGACATCGCGGTCACTGCCACCTTGGAACCAGACCTGTCTGCCGTATGGATCGATGAGACGCGCATAGATATTGCCGCTGCCATTCTGCCAGTCGAAGTAGATGCGGTCGCCGGCTTGAGCATCGAAGCGGTAGAGCAGCGTTTCGCGGCCGGTCGAAAGGTTGCCGGAGATCGGTTGGCCGGTTGTCGCGATCGGTTGTGCAGCGGCAAGATCGAGAAGCCGGAAGCCGTAGGAGCCGATGGACGAGCCGCTACCCTGTACCCGCAGTTGGTAGATACCCGGTACCTTGAGCAAAAGGGTCGGATCTCCACTGATGCTTCCCGCGTCGGAATTCGTGAAGAAGCGCGAGGAAACGATCTCACCCTGTGGCCCGATCAAGCTCCAGATCAAGTTGGAGGTGTTGCTGAGAGCATCGAAGATCAATTGCTTCGGCTAGGTAACGTCGAAGACGTAGTTGTCCTGTTCGCCCTCTGCGCTGATGTCCCCCGTCCTGGTTTCGCCGAGGATAAGGGCCACGCCAGTCGGTGCCGGCAGATCGACATGCCCTTGTGAGGTGACGGCGAAGCTATATTGAAGCGCGCCGGTGGCTCCGATCTGTCCTTCGATGGAAAGCGTATATTCACCCGTCAAGCGGAGGGTGAGGGACGGGCTATCGTTGAAAAAGCCGCTATAGACCTGACCACCATAGGGGTCGATCAATCGCCAGAACGGACTGCCGGCGCTAAGTGCCTGCCGATCAAGCAGGATCTGATCGCCAGCCTGGGCGTCGAAACGATAGAGCGTCGTCTCGTTACCGGACGCAAAGGTGCCCGAGATGGGATCCCCCCGGGTGATCTGCTGTGCGGCGGCAAGATCGAGAAGACGGAAGTGATAGGAGCCGATGGCGTCACCTGAGCCATCGACAGTCAGCGTGTAAGCGCCGGACACGAGTTCCAGTATCGGGTTGTTGGAGCTGGCGTCCGAATTCGTGAAGGCGCGAGTATCGACCTCCTCACCGCGAGGGCCAGCAAGGCTCCAGCGCAGGCTTGAATTGTTTGTCAGGCTGTCGAAGTAGAACCGGCCGGCCGCCGCGAGATTGAAGGTGAAGATATTCTGCTGTCCGGCATGGGCGACCTCGCCGTTCGTCACAGAACCGACAGTCATCGTTGCCATCGTATCCGTCACCTTTTGGATGGCGAAGGTGAAGGCAAGCGGGCTAGGGTTGGAGATGTAGCCCTCGACGGCAAGCGTGTAGGTGCCGGACAGGGCGAGGGTCTCGACGTCGCGGTCACTAAATCCTTGCGACCAAACCGTCTTCCCAAAAGGATCGATCAGGCGCAGATTGGCGGAGCTTGTGCCATTCTGCCAGTCGAAGAAGTAGCGGTCGCCCGCTTCCACGTCGAAGCGATAGAGCACCGTTTCCCGGCCGCTCGGAAGGCTGCCGGAAACTGGCTGGCCTGTTGTGGCGATCTGCTGAGCGGCTGCAAGATCGAGAAGACGGAAGCTGTAGGAACCGGTCGCCTCCCCAGATCCATCGACGGTCAGTGTATAGGTACCCGCCACTAGGTCCAGTATCGGGGTGTTGGAGCCGGCGTCCGAATTCGTGAAGGCGCGGGATTGCAAATCAAGTGTTTCCCCGCGTGGGCCAGCTAAGCTCCAGCGCAGGTTCGAATTGTTTGTCAGGCTGTCGAAGTAGAATCGCCCCGCTGTCCCGAGATTGAAGGTGAAGCTGTTGTGCTGACCGGTATGGGCAATTTCGCCGTTTGTCACAGAACCGACCGTCATCGATGCCGTCGTATCCATCACCTTCTGGATGGCGAAGGTGAAAGCAAGCGGGCTAGGGTTGGAGATGTAGCCCTCGACGGCGAGCGTGTAGGTCCCCGACAGGGCAAGGGTCTCCACATCACGATCACTAAACCCTTGCGACCAAACCGTCTTCCCAAAAGGATCGATCAGGCGCAGATTGGCGGAGCTGGTGCCATTCTGCCAGTCGAAGAAGTAGCGGTCACCCGCTTGCGCCTCGAAGCGATAGAGCACCGTTTCCCGGCCGCTCGGAAGGCTGCCGGAAACTGGCTGGCCTGTTGTGGCGATCGGCTGCGCGGCGGCAAGATCGAGAAGTCGGAAGCTATAGGAACCGGTCGTGTCCCCCGATCCATCGACGGTAAGCGTGTAAGTACCCGCCACTAGATCCAGTATCGGAGTGTTAGAGCCCGCATCCGAATTCGTGAAGGTGCGGGATTGCAAGTCGAGTGCTTGCCCACGTGGGCCAGCTAGGCTCCAGCGCAGGTTCGAATTGTTCGTCAGGCTGTCGAAATAGAAACGGCCAGCCGTCGCAAGATTGAAGGTAAAGATATTCTGCTGTCCGGTATGGCTGATCTCGCCGTTCGTCACGGAACCGACCGTCATCGGTGCCGTCGTATCCGTCACCTTTTGGACGGCGAAGGTGAAAGCGAGCGGGCTAGGGTTGGAGATGTAACCCTCGACGGCGAGCGTGTAGGTCCCTGACAAAGCGAGGGTCTCAGCGTCGCGATCACTAAATCCTTGCGACCAGACTTGCTTTCCAAATGGATCGATCAGGCGGAGATTGGCGGAGCTGGTGCCATTCTGCCAGTCGAAGAAATAGCGCTCACCGGCTTGCACGTCGAAGCGATAGAGCACCGTCTCGCGGCCGCTCGGAAGGCTGCCGGAAACCGGCTGGCCTGTTGTGGCGATCTGCTGAGCGGCGGCAAGATCGAGAAGACGGAAGCTGTAGGAGCCGATGGCTGAAGCGCTACCCTGAACGCGCAGTTGGTAGATACCTGGTACCTTGAGCAGGAGGGCATCGCTAACACTTCCACCATCGGAGCTCGTGAACGAGCGCGAAGGAACAATCTCACCCTGTGGTCCGATCAGGCTCCAGATCAGGCCGGGCGTGTTGCTGAGAGCATCAAAGATCAATTGCTTCGGCTGGGTAACGTCGAAGACGTAGTTGTCTTGTTCGCCCGCTGCACTGATGTCCCCCGTCCTGGTTTCGCCGAGGATAAGGGCTGTGCCGGTCGGTGCCGGCAGATCGACGTGCCCTTGCGAGGTGACGCTGAAGCTGTATGGCAGCGCTCCGGTGGCCCCGACCTGTCCTTCGACGAGAAGTGTATAAACACCCGTCAAGCGGAGGGTGAGGGACGGGCTATCGTTAAAAAAGCCGCTGTATATCTGACCGCCATAGGGGTCGATCAATCGCCAGAATGGACTGTCGGCGCTAAGTGCCTGCCGAACAAGCAAGATTTGATCGCCAGACTGGGCGTCGAAACGATAGAGCGTCGTCTCGTTTCCGGAGGCAAAGGTGCCCGAGATGGGATCCCCTCGAGTGATTTGCTGTGCCGCGGCAAGATCGAGCAGACGGAAGCTGTAGGAGCCAATGTCATCACTAAATCCATCGACGGTCAGGGTGTAGGAGCCGGCAGCCAAGTCAAGCACCGGGCTGCTGGGAAAATTGGCCCAGTCTGAATTCGTGAAGGCGCGAGTATCGACCTCTTCGCCGCGTGGGCCAGCAAGGCTCCAGCGCAGACTCGAGTTGTTCGTCAGGCTGTCGAAATAGAAACGGCCAGCCGCTGCGAGATTGAAGGTGAAGATATTCTGCTGGCCGGTATGACTAATTTCGTCGTTCGTCACAGAGCCGACCGTCATCGATGCCGTCGTGTCTGTCACCTTCTGAATGGCGAAGGTGAAGGCGAGCGGACTGGTGTTGTAGATATAACCCTCGACGGCAAGCGTATAGGTTCCTGACAGGGCGATGGTCTCGACGTCTCGGTCGGATACCCCTTGCGACCAGACTTGGTCGCCAAACGGATCAATCAGGCGCCAGCTCGCGGAACTGCTGCCATTTTGCCAGTCGAAGAAGAGGCGCTCGCCAGCCTGCGCGTCGAAGCTATAGAGCATTGTTTCCCGGCCGCTCGGAAGGTTGCCGGAGAAGGGCTGCCCTGTCGTTGTGATCGGTTGAGCGGCGGCTAGGTCGAGTAGGCGGAAGCTATAGGAGCCAGTCGCATCGGCTGACCCACCAACAGTGAGTGTATAGTCGCCCGCAACGAGATCGAGCAGCGGTAAACCGGCGGCGGCATCCGAATTGGCAAAGGAGAGATCAGAGCCTTCGGTTCCGCCCGGTCCCGTCAAACTCCAGGTCAATTGACTGTTTTCGAGAGAGTCAAAATAGAGCTTCGTGTGTTCAGTCAGACTGAACGTGAATTTGTCGGTCTCACCCGAAGTATCTATCGAGCCATGGACGGGTAACAAATCAGCCGAAAGAAGCAGCCGTGGCTCCAGACTCTCGAAGATGATCCCCGCAGGTTCGGGTGGTCGCGCTGCGCCGTTTTGTACTTTATTGTTTTCTTTTGAAAACGATGGGTTGGAGGCAGATGAAATGGCACGGCCTGAACAACCGCCGCACAAATGCTTTAGGCGAGTTGCAATATTCATGGCGCCCCCCGCGCAATGAGATCGATACAACCACTCCGGTTCACAATTACGTTATCGTATATTCGCGATAGATAAATTTCACCTTTTGAGGTAGCTGGTTGTAGTCTGTGCGACCTTCTGGTGCGACGGGTGCTGCCTCCCCCGAAGGTTCGCCCGCCCGTACTGGTGAAAGCTGCGCCGTTGTTTGGGCTACGATCAAAGCCTGCCTTCCGTCATTGCTGAACGCGCGCCGGCGCAAAGCACGGCTGGACGGGGCGGCACCTTTGTTAGCCGACAGCGCATTCTACTCAAAGCACCATGCACCAATTGTGGAATACCGCAAATGCCGTGATACAGGCTGAACACGTAGGCTGTCGGGGAAGCCTTTGAAGTATTTGCCAGCTGAACAGATATAGGATGTCGTCGCTTTCAGCGAAAAACCTGTGAGGGCATTACGCGTCGACATGCCTGCGGTACCAGAACAAGCGTTACTGTTAAAACGATATCGTAAACGGGAGGGAGAATGAAACCCGGCCTCTTCAAGCGTATGTTTGGCTGAACGCTGTCCGCATGGTGGGTCGATGGTTCGCCCTTAGGGTACGATTTCGCACTGCTCTTCTGTGGTTGCCGCCCGTTGTGCAAGTCGTTTCTTACCTTTTGAACGTGTGATCGAATGCGGTCTTCTGTCAGGCCTTCATTTGCGGCGTTTTCAGCGACCGCTGGCCGGGATGGTGATCAGCGGATCAGGTCCAAATCTTGTTCACGAGCTCTGAGCTCGAAGAGCAGTACTGGTTTTCCTGAGCCGGATCGTTCGATCTTGCGCCCATTCAGGTCATCGACTTCTCACACCTGTTGGCCGACATCGACGATAGCTGCATTCATGCAGCCGCCAGCAACCCCGGATTCCGATAATCCTCTTGCCGCGTCAGCATCGCCCAGATCATACGCGCCATCTTATTCGCCAGCGCGATCGCCACCAGCATTCGGGGCTTTCTTCCAAGCATACGCATCATCCAGGGATCAGTGGATGTTGCCTTGCGGCTCGCCCAATTCACGCGAGCCATGGCACCGATGATCAGCAGCCGACGAATGTCGACCTGGCCGGCCCTCGAGACCTTACCCAGCCTTTCCTTGCCGCCGGACGAAAACTGTCGCGGCACGAGGCCAAGCCAGGCGGCAAAGTTGCGCCCCGATTTGAAGTTTTCCATCGTTGGCGCGAAAGCTTCGACCGCCACAGCGGTCATCGGCCCGATACCCGGCATAGTCTGAAGACGCCGCGCCACATCGGTCTGCTTGGCGAGAGAGGCCAGCTTCTGGGTCTTGTTGTCAATTCTGACGGTCTTTTCACCGATTTGTGCCAAGAGATCATGGCCTTCTTCGCGTACGAGATCGGGGAGGTCACTAGCCGCGTCGTTCAATATGGCTTCCAACCGTTTGACGTGTCCGAGGCCCACAGGAACGACATGCCCATATTCATAGAGCATTGCGCGCAGCGCGTTCACCAGTTCCGTGCGTTGATGGACGATGCGTTCTCGCGCTCGAAATAGAACAGCCCGCGCTTGCTGATCCGGTGTTTTAGGTTCGACAAAACGCATTTCCGGCTGTCGTGCCGCAATGACAATCGCTTCCGCATCAGCAGCGTCGTTCTTCTGACGCTTCACGAAAGGGCGCACATATTGTGGTGCGATCAGCTTGACCTCATGGCCCAGCGACATCAACTCGCGTGCCCAGTAGTGGACGCTGCCGCAAGCCTCCATGACGACAACAGCCGTCGGCTGGCTCTGCATGAAACGCAGAAACTGCCCGCGCGACAATTTCTTGCGAAACAGCACCTCGCCCGTCATCGACGCCCCGTGGAGTTGTAAAACATTTTTTGCCAGATCAACCCCGATCATTATATTCTTCATTTGCCGTCCTCTCCGCTGTGTGACCTCTAAAGATCACAACTCTGGCACACTGCGATGCCGTCTGGGGAGGGCGGCAACCACCCCATCTTGTTCCGACCGCTATTTAGTACGCCAGTTGAAGTCTTCTACCGGCTCGACCCGAAAACTCCCATTTGACACCTTCCTTACCGCGCCCGAGAAGGCTAACCGTGCTGCATGGAATGCGTCGCGCGTCGAATTTCCGTTGCAGGAATTCCGCTTGCGCTAGGTCGTGAGTCGAAAGAAGTATCTGGTATCGTCTGTGCTCGACGAGATTACCGATAAAGTCGGCGAAGGCAGACGCATGGATCGCGTCATTGTGCTGCAGCGGATCGTCCAGGATCAGCGCCTTCCAACGAGCCCAGGGATAGGTGAGGCTTGCGGCGCAAAGCATGCTGACCGCCAACGCCGCCATTTGGCCTTCACTATGGACAAGTAGCGGATCGATCTGCCCGACGCTCGACGGCAGTTCTCCCTCGCGCGCCGCGCTCTGACCGATGGTGTTGCGCTTCACGTGCAGATCGATGCCGACCCTCGGATCACACAGGATCGCTCGGTTGATCTTCTTCATCAGAGCATCCAGAGGCTGGATGTATTCGGCGTTGAAATCTTCGACTTCGGTGGCGATCGTGGCACTAGTCTTGCTGGCGATCTCTTTCGCCTGTGTTGTTGCCTCAAGTTGGTGCTCGATTGTTGACAATTTCTTCCGCGCCGCTTCCCGGATCTGGGCACGTTCACTGTTGGGCGCAAGATCCGTCACCATACGCAAGCGTTCGAAGCTCGTCGCGTGCGCCTGCTGGCGAGCCCAGGTTTCACGGCCCTCGTGCAGTCGCCTCAGGAGCGACGTCGCCTCATCAAGTGCGCTTTCCCTGATCGCGAGTTGTTGTTCGGTTTGTTCGATTTCCCCAGGAGCAGGACCATCTTCGGACCAGCCCAAGGCAAGCCAGCGTTGTCTGATGCGACTGAGCGCGGCGGCAGACTGGGCGGCGAGCTGGGTAAGCTCGCTGGCGCGTGCTGTCAGACGGGCAACAGATGTTTGTTGGAAAGCCGCCCGCGTCTCGGCTTCGCCCGCAGAAACTTCTGCGGCGTCCGATGCTTCGGTTGCTAGTCGGAGCTGCTCGGCGGCAAGCGCAATAGCGCTGGTCAACTGCTCGGGTTCTCGGCGGATGTCTTCACCGGGCAAAAGCAAGGACTGTCGGGCGACCATCTCGGCCGTGAGTTCCTGTGAGGATGATTCAAGCGTCATCGCCTCGCGGCTGAGGGACTGCCGCCGGCGAAGCGCCTCATCACGGAGCCGCAATGCCAATGCCTCGGCGACCGCGGCATTCTCCGATGCCAGCACCTCGATCCAGTGCTCCTTGCGGCGATGCCGTCGACGCAGTGACGTGACCCGGTAATCGACAAGGTCTCGATAGCTTGAAAGCGAAATGTAGTCCCCCGTGCCACTCCACCCGATCTGCTCAAAGAGGCGATCGTTCAATGCGACAGCATTGTTGAGCTCGGCGGTCATGACCCGAATCTGCAGCCGAGCTGAATTAGCGGTTTCGAGCCGCGCGGTCGCGGCCTCGGCAAGCTGCTGTGCTGTACGGTAGGCCTCATGCTGGGCCGTAAGCAGCGGCGCCAGTCGTTCGGACGCTCGTGCGGCTCGCTCCTTCAGTTCGCCGGCGCTATCGAAATGCGTTTCGCATACCGGGCAGTCGCAAGTATTCTCGCCAAGGGAAGTGGCCACTGTCGCAACGGCAGCCGTCATTGCTCCGACTGTCTCTTTCATCTGCTCGAGAAGCCGTGCCTGGGCGTCTGCGTTCCACGACGCCTCAGCAAGCGTAACCTCGGCCGACCGCACCTCCTCGTCAATGGCAGGATTGTTCTGGTGCAACGTGGTCAGTGAAGATCTCAAACCCGTGATCTGCGTGGACCGTGCAAGCCATTCGTCGATCCGATCGATATCTCGCGCGCATCCGTCCAGATCGCCTCCGACACCGGCGAGTTCGTTCTGAAGCCGGTTTGTGATCTGTCGGCGGCGCTCGACCTTGCTAACCGCTGCCTCGGCCGAAGAAAGCCCGCGTTCCTCATCAATGAGCGCCGACGCAATCCGAGCGCGGTCGTCTGCGACGCTCTCGACGCGTTTGGCAATAACCTCCAACTCGGTGAGCTGGCGGATCCTGCCTTGAGCAGCGCTAAAAGCCTCCAACATTCGAGCAGCATTGCCTCGCTTCTCCGAGACATCTGCTCCACGTTGCGCCGCTTCGGCGCTTCGTTCGGCAAGTTCGCGCTGGACGCTCTCCTGCGCGGCGCCGTGTTCCGCAGCGTTGACTTCATTTCGCTGCAGTTCGTCCCGGTTCAGGCGTGATTGCGTCATGACCAGGCGTCGCGATCTCAGGAGTTCGGCCGCTGAATCAATGGCCGATTGTTGATCTCCCTCTGTGCCTGGGTCGACGATTGTTTCCCCAGAGGTGACTCTGGCCAGGGCAGCCGCCAGCTGGCGGCCTATATCCTGCGCGGCGCTCTCATCGAGCCCCCCGGATGCCTGTGCGCCCAGCCAGAGTTGCTTTTCCTGCACAAGGAGGTCGGAAAGGTCGCTGAGGTCACGTTCG
>Ga0123341_1006487_pt1 | contig 10580 bp, 8 predicted proteins | sample Turbeapinknodule_FD_89959 | JGI IMG/M metagenome (GOLD analysis project Ga0123341, IMG submission 89959) | Root nodule microbial communities of legume samples collected from Mexico - Turtle bean Mexico pink nodule | ecosystem: Host-associated > Plants > Roots > Nodule | place: Mexico: Nepantla...
ATATTATTATATATAATAATATATAGTTGGTGTTAGATTGTATAATATTATTAAAAAATATATTTTAAATATAACTTAATTTTATAAATTGAATTAAGTTAAAACTTATGTTAATTTTAGATTATGAGATGATCTCATATCTAATAGGATCTTCAACATGTCGAAATCTAATTATATATTATAAGTGTTATAAATAATTTTGATATTATTTAAAAAAATAAATTTTAAACTTAACTCAATCATGAGATTTATATTCATTCATTTATTAATATCTTGGTATATAAATGTTTCATTAATTTTACATATAATTGGTGTTAGATTTTATAATTATATTAACTTTTGTTTTAAGAAATTACTCAATAAATTTCAAAATTCAGACTAATTTAAGATATAGTAATTATTATTTTATCTTTTTATTTGTTTGAGATCAGATTTGTCATCATCTTCCACATTTGATGTATGGTATCCTATAAGTGTAATCTTCAAGATGTATCTTAGTGAATTAAAGAGAATATAAAACACCATATCGAACACGTGGTACTATTCTTATAAAATTTCGTTTTATTTTGTCAAAAACAATAGAGAATATAAAGTTTGAGTCCTCTTACTCTTTTAAGTTAACTAAAACTTCTGCCAATAAAACCGTCACTATTATAAAAATAAAGCCACATAATTTGGTGTTTAGGGATATTTTCTAAAACAAGGATAAGAAGAATGAAAAAGTTAACTAAAAACCATGGAAGTAACAAAAATATTTTTGATAACGATCAATGCATTAGGGCGTAATAAAGTACTAATAATTAAGTATGATAAAATCCTCTATTGAAAACAAATATTTTTAAAATTATATAACATTAAAAAAAAGTAAAAAAGAGACTCGTTTTATAAAATGCATGGAGACCGGAATAAGAGATACACTCCGTACCGTAGCTCCATGTAAATTAAAATAGGGGAGAACATGTCTTGTATATTTCGGCTTTATTAAACAATACAAGTTGAAAATACGTGTCCAGATTTTATTATTATTTATTAGGCAACTTTATTTTAAATAAAAAATATTTAATATTCACATAAACATTAACATTATACATTTATAATGTCATGTTTATATACACTTTAGAAAAAAGAACAAAAAGAAAGAAAACTAAATTCTTCGTTATCTATTTTTAACTCTCCTGTATATTGAGAAAAGCTAAACATAAAAGCAATAGTTGAGTTTCTGAATAAAATCATCTACGCATGTTTTAAAATTCAAAATTATAAAACATAAACGCAAATTAATTTTGAAAGGGAAGAGAAGCAGTGAACTAAAAGTAATTATAATACCAAAAATATAACACTCTGGGTACAATAGTTGAGTTCTAGAATAAGGCTCTCGATCGTAGATTCAGATAGGGAGTGTCTACCTCAAGGTGATATCCCATTTATCCATGCTGGTTAAAAACCAAGCAAATAAATGATAAGCACAACAAATAGTATTAGTAAAAATAAGAAGAAAAAAATATTACCAGTTACCAGTCCAAACCCCGGCATCTCGGCTAAGACAAAAATCATAACAACATTCTATACCATACACCGATTCTGCCAATGGAAATCGTCCAAGTTGAGGAAAATCCAACTCAACCTCTACCACCCACTCGTGTGCAGCGAGTGACAAATCCTTGGACAATGACAAATCCCCACTACCTTCTTCAATCAGATAAACCAGCCTTGGCCTTTAGATGCGCCTTGAATTCCATAATGTCACCCTCCCATCTAGTCACACTTTGATTAGCACATATCCATATTTCATGGGCCACCTGATTTATGAGCCTGAAATCATGGCTCACAAGCACCAAGCCTCCGTCCCATTCATTCAATGCCTCAGCCAAAGAATCAATTGTCTCAATATCCAAATGATTAGTTGGTTCATCCAAAAGAAGCATTTGCGGCTGCCTCCAAGCTAACCAAGCAAATATCACTCTACTCCTCTGCCCATCAGACAAGTTCTTCATTGGCATCACCTGGGCTTTACCTGATAGACCAAACTTTCCAATCGCTGCCCTCATCTTCTCTTCCTCGTTTCCAGGATATTCTCTAATCATATACTGTAGAGCAGACATCTCCAAGTCTAGCTTTTCAGCCAGATGCTGGTGATATTGAGCAATCCGAAGATGATTATGACGCCTAACCATGCCATCACTAGGCATCAAATCACCTGTCATTAGCTTCAGTAGTGTACTCTTCCCAGCACCATTGGGTCCAACCAGTGCAACCCTAGAATCTAAATCAACCCCAAAGTCAATGTTCTTGTATATGAGGTTATCGGGAGTGTAACCAAATGCCACCTCAACAAACTGGAGAACAGGAGGGGGGAGTTTTCCAACATCAGTAAAACGGAATACCAAAACCTTGTCCCTGACCACCTTCTCTGCAAGCCCACCACGTTCCATTTTTGCCAATGTTTTCTCCTTACTCTGTGCCTGGCGAGCTAGTTTTGCAGAACCATGACCAAATCGAGCAATATATTCCTTCATTGAGGAAATCTGCTCCTGCTCCCACTTATACTGTTTCATCTGGTTCTCTTCTAGCTCAGAACGTGTCTGAACATATTGATCATAGTTACCAGTATAAAGCTTCAGTTTTTTGCTTTGCATGTGGATAATATTTGTGCAGACACCATTAAGAAAGTCCTGAGAGTGTGAAATCACAACCAGAATACGTTCAAACTTCTTCAAACTCTCCTCCAGCCACACACAAGCTTCCAAATCTGCAAACAGATTTAAATAAAAAAATTAATAACATGTAGGAAGAAATTTCCAGGAATAACAACAATAATAATAGTGGAACTAAATGCCCGAATCAAATTCAATATAATTAAATATGCATAAAATGCACAAGATGGACAATTCCCAAGGTAGAGAATATACCGAGATGATTGGTTGGCTCATCGAGTAGAAGAATGGTTGGGTTCATGAATAGGGCTCGTGCTAATGCAATTCTCATTCTCCAACCACCAGAAAAATCACGTGTCTTTTTTGCCTGCATTTGCTTGTCAAAGCCTAGACCATGTAAGATTTCAGCAGCACGCTTTTCTGCAGTTGCTGCATCTAGGGCATCCAATCGCTCATAAACACGTTCCAGGGATTCACCGCCTCCATCATCCTAGAACCATGATTTAAGCAACAAAGTTAGCAAGCCAACAAAATTTAAAAACAAAACGGGTAAAATCTAGATACATAATTACTTAAACAAACCTGTGCAGACAAAAGTTCAACTTCTTTCTCCAATTTTAACCTTTCTTCGTCACAGCTTATGACAGCTTCCAGAGCAGACATGTCAGAGGCTTCAATCTCCCTCGTAAGGTGGTAGATATCCATATGGTCAGGAATTGGAAGTTCCCGATGACCAATGGCTGTAAGCAGTGTAGATTTTCCACAACCATTTAACCCAAGTAAACCATAACGCCTGAAATAAATTCAGAAACAATCACAATCATTGGTAAAAATTTAAGCAATGAATACATGCATCACATCTGCACCAGTAAGGGAAAGGAGAACAAACCTTCCATAATTAAGCTCCAGTTCGGAATCAACAATGAGATCATGACCATGGAATGTAACAGATAGAGATTCTATCTGCAATTTAAAAAAAAAAACAATTACATCAATACAAAACACTAATCACTTTTAACATTAACAGAGTCATAATTAATTTGGCAGAAATGTCCATTAACTGCACAACATTACCTACCTCAAAAGGGTTTGTAATGGGTGAGTATTTTGTTAGATTCACAAAGGAGAATCATGGCAACATGGTAGAATAGCCATGCAATAGACCCAACTGCCCAGCTAGGCGCTCAAATACGTGCACGCACGCTAGCAACAATAAGCTACACGTAAGACTCACTAAACCGGGAATGTCTACCACAGTCTAGAAAACTTACACATTATCAAGATAGATTATTGCTACTTTAAGGATGCAGGCAACAAGTGCGTCAATAAATTTAGGTATGTTGTGAACTTCGTTCTAAAAGAATGTATACACTTAACAGGATAAATAATTTATGAAAGTTCTCGACAGATTTTTGTGCTTTTCATAAACTAAGGCAAAATTTCTCAATATTTCTCAATAAAAGTGCATACAAAATAAGCCTTAGCGCTAAATTGCTAAACATTATGCTGTCTGGTAACATATCATCAATCATTTACAGTACAGTTCAAAAAGACCTAGCATAAAATAAACCTCTCTATGATACATGATACATCTAAAATAAACTTCTGTTCGCAGTTTTTTCTTCAATTATACAAGAACAATTATATTGCGAGAAAAATCCCTACAACGAGGATATTCACGTGTAAGTCTGCAATCGCTGCAGTCACGGTTAGTGTTACTCACTCGAATATCTCTAGAAAGAGGATGTGAACAGAGGACTCCAGTACAGGTCCGATCCGATATATGCATATCAGCAATTCCGTTGGCAGCCTTCTCGGCGGCTTTGGAAGAAGCAGCGGCGACGACAGCAGCAGCGGCGGCCTTTCCACCTCTTTTAGCGGCGGCGGCGGCCTTCTTCTGTGCAGCCTTTTTCTTGCTAGCGTCGGACACCATCCTCGATCGATAACAGTATACGAATTAGGAACAAAACTTTGGATCGGAAAGGAGAGACGAAGAGAGATCTATAGTATGACCCTAGGGTTTCGGTGAACGAAGAGAAAGAGAAAACGAACCCGAGAGAAAGCTTAGGGTTCGAGGTTTGCGTTATGAAGGAGAGAGTTGTGGCGGTGTGAGGGGAAGTTTGGTATATATAGAGAGAGAGAGAGGGAGGTGTGGGCTTCCGCTTTGGTTGCGTGTTCGAGTTGGACTGTGACTGAGAAAGGTAACGTCAAATTATAAATTTGTGCCAACCAAGTGCTGCTTTTATGCAACTAAGGCCACAATTGAAACTTAAGTTCCTTATTATGATGGGCTTTCTAGCCTGTTCTTTTATTTTGATATTGTAAATGGGCCAGCCCAGATCTTTCTCCAAAGATACCTTATTCGGATCAAAATATCTAGTATCTTCTCCGTTACTATGTGAGTATAATTTTTCTATCATGCCTACTTTATCCTTTTTTTTTCTTTCGGCAATTAGGGAGTTGTTGCAATAAAAGATAGGCAATTTCTTCCTCCACCATATCAATTTCAACATGCACCCAATCAACTCTAGAAAATGACAAAAATACCCCTCCTAAATAACGAAAATAACCTTACATAAAAATGGGAAAAATTATTTTTGAAACTTTTATATGAAATATTTTGGATTTCAATTTTCGGAACATATTTTTAATTCTAAAATTTTTTATCCATAAAGTATTTTTTTTAAAGAAACGAAGTGGACCAAACATATTTTTGGCAAAAAATAATCAACTAAATTTTATTAAGATTGGACACATTAGGTCCATAATGCAAGAAAACATCATCAAACTATCAAACCCAAATAGTATATTTATATTGTTATTTTGTGTAATATCAGGAAAATAATATAATAAAACAAAACAAAACCAAAAATAATATATATTAATAATGTCAACTTTTTAATACTATAATCTAACTAAAATATATATGTAAAAAATTAATCATTTTAATTGTGTGAAAAATAAGTTTAATGATTGTGATAATAATCACGGTAGAAGTTTGTTAAGCTTTTGTTATAATTACTCTAAAATTAGGTTATACTCGTGTCTTTTTATATATGAGTGAGTTCCTTTAATAGGAGATAAGTAGGCTCCATGTGTCTTACAATGATTAATTTAAAACAACTTAGTCTATGATTTATTATAGTAGTTTTGAAACGTCTTAATCTATTATAAAATCTTTCATCCAGTTTGATTGTCTTTTGGGCCTCGCATGTGCATTGGGCCTTGGTAGTCTCTGCCTTTGAGACACTTTGTCCACAAAGTGTGTTCCTGATTGCTTTGGGCCACGAGGAATCATTGGGCCTTTGTTGTGTGCGCTCTCTGGTGGTGTATGTTGTAGGGGGGTTTCGAATTGGACTTTTGGAGGTGAGTTGAGTCGTTGTTGAGTGTATTGCATATTAGGGTTAAGACTATTTCTTCCTACACCTCATCCACTTCTTCATCAACCCCGAAAACTTTAAAATTCCTAAATTAACCTTCAGTAAAAATATAAAAATAGAAAGCAATGTTTTACGGTTTCATGCTGAGTGAAAAAGGTGTGTGGGTTAAAGGTGGCGGTGGTGGTGGTGTTGATGGTCGTTGTTGATGTAATTCTCAGGTGAGTTTTTTTTTGCTTCATTACACACGGTTCCCTTGACTTTTTATGTTTTGGATAAGGTAATCCGTCAGATCAACAAATCATAAAATCCATAAATAACATTCTGGATTATTCAGTTTGTAATTTACCATTGTGTTATGTATTAGATAACCCAGAAAGTTAATCCAAATTTGAAACTAAGTTTTGTGTTACATAATCCGAAACACAAATACTGAATTTTAAAACTTCCAGATTAGGAAATTCGTATACATACGGGATCTGGAAATGAAGCAAAACTCATGTTTCCAGGATGCGTAATCCGATAATAATATTTTAAGTTATAAAATGACTTATGGATTACCCAATCCAAAAGTCATTTTTTAGTTATAATATGCCTTAAGGATTACCCAATTCGAAAGTCATATTTTAGTTAGCAAATAACTTATGGATTATCCAATCCAGAAGGTATTTTTTTGTTATCAAATAACTTATGAATTACCTAATTCAACAGCTATTTTTTAGTTATAAATGACTTATGGATTTCCCAATCCATAAGCTATTTTTCAGTTATCAAATGAGTTACGGATTATCCAATCCGGAAGGAAAATTGAATGTTGTTTTTAATTTGCATAATTGTGCAAATTTGCATGAAAATTTGAATAAAATGGAAATTTATGTGTTATTAATGAAGGTGGGAGTATGGACATGGAGGTTGGATTGTTTAAAAAATGATTAGATGAGGTAAAAATGTTTGTGTAGTATGAAAGACTTAATGAATTATGTGCATGAACATGAATTGGTTGAAGGGGACCATGGTACCCATTTTACAACATATAAGGTGAATATCATTTCATTCATGTTAGGGTATTATAATCTGAAGTGATCTTGTAATATTGTTAAAATAACTTTGTGTAGGGGTTTCCTTCGTGAGAATACTTACTTGAATAAGTTCGTAGGGTTGGTTATGGACTTGGTTTTGTTATTGTCATTATTAGATCTTACACAACAAATGGAAAGTAAGGGAGAAAGACATATGTCTTATTAGGTTGTGAAAGGGGGGTAGGTACAAAAAGTACAAGGATGGTTTGGAGGTTACTATAACTTGTACTAAAAAATGTCATTGTTTCTTTAAATTGCAAGGTAAACCTATTGGAATAGGTCAAGGTTAGGTACTTAAGGTAATACGTGGTACTCATAATCATGATTTGTATGTACATTAGTTGATCATCCATATGCGGGTAGATTAAAAGCGAATAAACATTTTATGCTTGTTGATATGACTAAAAGCATGGTTAAGCTAGGTAACATACTACGTACTTTGAAGTAGAACAACAAGGATAATATGACAACAATAAAGCAAGTATACAATGCAAGATACTTCTACAAGAGATCAATTAGAGGACCAAGAATTGAATTACAACAGTTAATGATGTTGTTAGACCATGACAACTATCTTCACCAGAGTACGTGTCATGAGTGTTCCAATGTTGTTAGTGACATTTTTTGAACTTGTCCTAATGCTGTGAAACTTTTGAATTCATTTAACATTGTATTCTTGATTGGATACGACTTACAAAATGAAAAAATATTGACTTCATTTACTTGAGATTGTTGGTGTGACTTATACATGTTTATCCTTCTCTATTAGTTTTGCGTTCTTATCTAGTGAGAAAGAAAATAGGGTTGAAGTCATTGTTTGTGATAGAGATCTTGTTTTATGAATGTCATCAATGTTGTGTTTCTAAAAGTAACAAACCTTTTTTTTCGGTTTCACATAAATAAGAATGTCAAAGCAAAATGTAAAATGTTGGTAGATTATGTCGAGACTTGGCAAGTTGTGATGGATCTGTGGAGGATTGTCATTAACTATACATAGTTTGCTAAATTTGATGGGTTTGTTAAATTTTTTTAAACTATTTGTTCACCATGGTCATTACTTGTTGAATATGTAAAGAACACATGGATTATTCCGCACAAATAAAAGTTTGTTAAGTGTTGGAGAAATTTGTTAATGCAACTGGGAAATGCAACACAAACAAGTATGTATGTAAATGTAGAGATGCATTTTATATCAAAATATGCTTTTACTTTGTTTAGAATGTGTATAACGTCTAATTATTTTATGTTTTATACTTAAGGTTGAATCAGCTTATTGATCTTTGAAACAAGTATTACAAAATAACATAGGAGACATGTGTTCGGGTTGAGATGCTATAAAACACGTTATTATACTTCAACATGAGGATGCTTGGAGCCTATTAAATATTGACGTCATTTCTTGATTACTTCTGTGAGCATACATCTCACAGACATACATTGAGGATGCTTGGAGCCTTGGGCCCATCTTTTTATTGAAGAATTCTAGCGGGTGCCCTTCTTGGTTGAGCACTTCTCCTACCGCGACTGCTGATGCGTTTGTTTCAACTACTAACGACAAGGTGAAATTTGGAAGCTTTAGCATAGACATTTTTTAAATTTGTAATTCCTCAAATGCCTGCAATGTGAGCTTTGGCTATCTAAATGTTTTGTATTGTAAAAAAATTGGTGAGAGGAGCGACGAGAGTTGCATAATGATGAATGAATTTCCTATAGAGATTGAGGAAACCCCACAAATCCGTGAGGGAACGTGGATGTGGGAATTTTTTAATTGCATTCACTTTTCATGGGTCTGGGAAGACCTAGCCGAAATTATATGGGCCAAGTAACTAACTTGATTTATTTGTGGCAAAACTACACTTGGTTAGCTTAGGAAAAAAAATTGTGCATGTAAACTTGTAAGATAGTTTTTAAATGAACAATGTGATCCTCTAAATTAGAACTGTAAATGAGAATATCATAAAAAAAAACTTGGACAAACCGGCATTGGTAGGGTCTCAAAATATTATTCATCGTTTTCTGAAAGGTTGAAGGTGCATTAGTCAAGCCAAAAGGTATGACCAAAAATTCATAGTGGTTATCAATAGTGCGAAATGTGGTTTTCTTAGTGTCTCTGGGGAGAAGTAGGATTTGGTGATATCCTAAGTAGAGATCTATTTTAGAAAAAACTGTAGCTGAGCCTAGTTCATCGAGAAATTCATCGATGGTAGGAATAAGGAATCGACCATGAATTGTGACTGCACTTATGGCTCTTTAATCAACATAAAAGCGCTAAGAACCATCTTTTTTTTTTTTTATCAAGAGGACTGGTAAGGAGAAGGGGCTAGTGTTAGGCTTAATAATGCCTTCTTGAAACATATAAGATATGAGTTACACTACAAAAAACAGTGTAAAAAATGGCGGTTTTATTATGGCGGTTATTAATAACCGTCACAATTTTCAGTATAATATGTCATTTGACTAAGCGCCACAATTATCTTTGTATAATACGTCATTTCAGTATAATATGTCATTTTTAACTGTCGCAATTATCCTTAAAAAAATAAATTCCCAATTTTTTTCCCTCCATACACCATTTCTCATTATTCATTTTTTTTAAAGCTTGCTTTCACTTAGAAATTGAATTTTTTTTAAAAACTTACTTTTCCTTGGAAAATAAATATTTTTTGAAAATTTGCTTTGAGTTTGGAAACCAAACCCTAACACCTCTTCCATATCTCTGCTCCACACCCCTAACGTCTCTTTCCTCTCTCTGCTCCACACCCCTAAGTCTCTTCCCTTTCTCTGCTTCACACGAAACGAAACTCTAACGCCTCTTCCACCTGGCTGCTCCTCACGAAACTCTAACGCCTGTGTCCTCTCATGAAACCCTAACGCCTCTGTCCTCTCACGAAACTAACGCTCACTCTCAGGTCCGCCATCGCCACCTGCGCGCAAGGATTCAACGTTTGTTCAGGTTCGTTTCGTTTCTTCGATCTGCAACTAAAACCCTAACTCGTGTTCAATTTCGTCTACCATTTTTACTCGTTTCAACTGCATTTCGGGTATCTCTGCCTCTGGTCTCTGTTATCTTCAGGAACTAAGTCTCTTGGAGATCACTGCCTCACCCTATCTTAGGTGGCCTCTGCTTCTCTCGTGTTGGTTTGACAATCTCTGCCTGTCACTAAGAAATTTTATTGTTAATTGTGAATATCATCATTATTAGGTAATTTATTTTATCATTTTTGAGAATTTGTATGTATATTGTATATGATATATAAACAATTTCCAGAATAGCAAGCAGCTATCTCATAGGGCTTTTTGGGACAGGCTTGTGTTGTGAGTTGTTTCTCTTTCAAAATTTTATGTTGAATGCCTTTATTGAGTTGGGACTGTTAAAGTGACATATACACTAGTCCTGGTTGGTCATTTTTGCTGTCTGTAAGTGTGGCACCTTGTCATACAGTAATCTACGCTTAGATTAAACATTTTAG
>Ga0123341_1006490_pt1 | contig 10576 bp, 4 predicted proteins | sample Turbeapinknodule_FD_89959 | JGI IMG/M metagenome (GOLD analysis project Ga0123341, IMG submission 89959) | Root nodule microbial communities of legume samples collected from Mexico - Turtle bean Mexico pink nodule | ecosystem: Host-associated > Plants > Roots > Nodule | place: Mexico: Nepantla...
AAAATATTACAGAAGAACATTTTTTTAAATAAAATATCAGCAAAACAAACGTTATTTGTTTTTTCTATAACATTGTTGTAATTTAATTTTAGCTTTTTTTCTATAATACGTCAACACGCTTAATCATTTACCAAATTAGTAATTTGTGTTAAAGTTATAAAATAAGACGGTAAAATGTGCGAAAAACTTAGATAATAAAATAATAATAATAAATAGATGGCAACCTTTAAATAAGCACCAAATTTATTTATTGGGTTGTTTTTAAGTGAGTATAAAACGTTATTTTAAGACACGTAATATGAAAAAAATTGAATTAATAGTAAATTTGATGAGAACATAATGAGGCAAAATGTAGGAAAATATATATGTCTACGTGGTTCATGATTATGAAATAATATCATAAGCATATCAGCATCAAAGACCTACTTTAAATTACTAAAATACCATATTATTACAAATTATATATTTCGTCTATTAATATACCATTTATCTTTGTTGAATACCCTTCCATTAATTTATAAAATAGGACCTATAGTTTTTAAAAATTCATCAAACATAGAAGTTACATTAATATATGTTGTTTAGGTATTGTTACATGTCATTTCATGAAATATGAAATTTCATGAAATATGAAATTTCATGAAATATGAAATTTCATGAAATATGAAATGTGATAGATGTAATTAAGATTTTTTTTTTTTATAAAAAATAAAAAAATATGAACCATTTTAGAATTGATCTAATTCTTATACATAACGAATTCTTATATATAACGACTGCAAAAGATACACCCATTAATACCTAATCATCTAATCAACGAAACGACTGCAAAAAACACACCCATCTCCGTCTAATTAACGAAAACAAAACTCAAGAACAAAGTGTTTGGTAATATTATGGGTTGTTTAAACTTGATGAAAAGCTTACTTAGAAAAATAAAGAAAAAAATACCAAACAAGTAAGCGAATCCTTAAGCTGAGATCATAGTGATTTAGTCTTCTCTCGTAGTAATTGTCTCTTCCAATTAATCAGCCCCACGAAAGGGACACTTTTAAGATCATTAACTTTGCCTTTGTTTTAATGTGTTTGACATTGCATTTCACACAAACTTTTTCAATTCCATGCTGCTATTCTAAGTTACCCACTTTGATTGATACTTTATATAATAAAATTAGTTATAAAAAACATGAAATTTACTATTAAATTTAATCCTTTTCCATTAGTTTAAATGATAAAGTTAACATCACAGGCAAGCTAAAATGACCAAATATTATGAATAGATATAATTGCATCAAAGTTTTATTTGTATATGCACACAAAAAATATTTAGTTTACTCTTTATTTATTCCCCTAGTCCATTATTGTGGTGGTTGTGAAGAAGATTATAAGAATTATAATATATTTTGGTCCATTAAAATGTGACCATGACAAATGATAGCAACACTTTCAACAAGATATGTAATTTGTTTTTGGAGAGGTTCACATTTGTGCTATAATGTTTCTAATAGTTAGCCTACTCATAAATTTATTCTAATATTGTAAGGCTCACCGTTTATCATTTTTATTTTAATATTTAGTGTAATAACATTACTTTTAGTAATATACAAATATAAAACTGATTTTTATCTTCTTAGGTGCTGTAAAAAAGGTTTAGTGATACACAACAAAAAGAAATCCAAAACCAAGAGTTAGAGATGTTCAAGATTTTATATGTGATAATATTTTAAATGTTTTTTTTCTCATTCAAATATTTCACTTAAATTTAGACTTAAAATGTTATTAGTTGATGTGAAATTTTCAACCTATTTTTCTCACATTGAGACCTATTAATCTTGCGTGAGACTATATATTTATATAGATCTCGGCCAACAAATTTGTTATGATAGGTTCTAAATAACTTTGATATCATTTTAAGAAGTAAACTTTAAGTCTAACTCAACCTTATAAAATGGCTGACTCTTAAAGATAAAATTTACACATACTTATATACTTTGAAATCTTTTAATCCACATGGTCCGACAATTCTATTTAAAACATTATTTATTTTAGTTCATATAAATTTTTTCAATTTTATCCTTAAAGAAACTTAAAATTTTTGGAAGAAAGAAAGATTTATCCTTAAACAAAATAAGGGTTTTAGTGAAAACTTTTTCATTATAAAAATAGAAAAATTGAAAGATATTGAAAAGATGCAGCTGAAGATGGAGTTCAGCAACAAGAAAAAAAATCATCCACTAACTAGAATTAACTACAGATATTTATAAGTTTGAATTACAAGTCCCATTTTCCTAATATATTGGGACACATAATGGAGGATGTGTATCATAGTAATAGCTAAACACCACAGGTAAAAACATATGCACTCGCCATCACTCACTTCAAACAATGGATTAATTTCATCTTCATTTTTTTTTATTGTTTTAATTTTTCTTTGGCATGGTGGCATTGGGGACTGAAGTCCCACATCAGTAATTGTTCCACATGTGAGGCATCCCCACTTCAGATAAGTAACTCTCTGAGCTTCCTTCTCCAAAGCTTGTAGACCCTTTAAGACTTTGGTTCAGAGGATTCCTTTCCATTTTTGTGATCTGACTCAAAACAGCTTTCAACACTTTTCTGTCACAGGATAAAGGGTCTAAACAGTAACCCAAATTTGGTGCTCCTCCATATGTAGTTGCAGGTAGTTTAGGCTCCATGGTAGTCATGTGGTTGAAAATGGGGTTTGCTTGGTTCTGAGAGAAAATGGAGAAGCAGGGCACTTGCTCAAACTCATCTGCATGAGCTTGAGTTTGATCAAAACTAATGTAAGAGTCCATTAATGCAGGAAGAGATGAAGAGCCTGTGTCTTCATAGCAGCTACCCATGCTAGGTTTGGCTGAAACTTCTCTGCTTTTGTAGAACACTCTACACAAAACCCAGTCTTCCTGCATTTACATATTGTGCACATTGTTTAAGCTAAGGTCTTTAACTAATATTGGATTAAGCAAAACAGTTCAGAAAGTGAAAGGAAAGCAGTATGATTGATCCTATGAAAACACAAGCCAAAAACCTTACACATGGAAGAATTTGGTGCTTTCAAAGGCTTACATAAGGGTACAATAAATAAAAAAATCAAATAGGATCTTCTTAGGTCAGCTACCCCATATATCTTATGCAGTCACATTCTAGCCAATAGCCAAGTGAGACAAAATTTGGTTTTGGCACAGAGCAAAAACATATCCCAAAAAGTCAAAAGTCCTCAAATTTTTTATTGCAAATCACTAGCTGCCTCCCTGATGCATGCAAAGGAAATCAAACAAGGCCCTTGCCAAAAGTCTATGTATAACATAATATTTTATGTATATACTGACCATTCAAAGTGGTTAATGGAAAAACAAGTTCCCATTACTCACTCATTTTGGTCCAATACTAGCTGGTATAAAATGTTGTCACAACTTCACATAAAATATGCATGTAAATGAAACATGTTTAGAGGACACAGAAATTTATTAGATCCTTTTTATATATTCAATTACAATACATAATCAGTGTTATCTAATCATAAAGTATAGTATATATATTAAGTTGTTTAACTAAGTCATATCAATGATAATATATAACCAGCTGATATATAACATTAGGGTATATATACCTTAGAAGAAGAAACTTTAGGGGGTCCATGGGGACCTTCTATGCGAAACTCATGCATTACCCACTCAGTTTTTCTCCCTTTGGGTGCCCTTCCTTGATAGAACACCAAAGTCTTCCTCATACCAACAAGGGTGCCCTTGCGAAGGATAGGTCTGTCCTTCCCTGTGGCCTTCCAGTACCCTGAGGCAGTGGCACGATTTGTGCGTAACCCTGTTGCATACTTACGGTCTCTTTGTGTATAGAAATACCAGTCTTTCCCTCCCACACATGCTGTTTCTGCATAACCATTACAACACAGTATAATTATTATTATTAATACTATTATCATTAACAGTCTAAGAACATCATTTCAAAAACAATGATACATCGTATGCAATTTATAGTGAAAAAAAGTTGTATGTTTTGTGTTGTAGAAGTCAACTACATGACTAGTGTTAAAACCATCTGTTAATGTCAACAATATTGAAGGAAAAAAGTGATTCAAATGTGTAGAAAAGAAGAGGGGTGCTTATATTTTTGTGGTGGTGATGTATATATAATATCTTCTTGATTTCAGTAAGAAAGAGGATCATGTGCAGTTAGGTCAATAAGGTGTGTCGTGTGTTCAAGTCAACTATGATCAGTTAAAAACAATTGTTCACATTAACAACATTATCTTTTGTTTATAATATAATCCTAAAATTAAATGAGTACGGTTTTCTTTACTTTGTCTTGTTAGAACAAGGAAATAAAAATTATTAAAAGAAGTTATATACATATTGTTCCATTGTACAATAGACTCTATATATAATACTCAGAATCAGAATACAGTTTACAGAAAAATACAAAAAACCAAACAGTTCTTCATGAGAAGCAATTATTATTATTTGAATGCAAATTATTCTGGTTACTATTCATACAGGCCCCTGTTTATGAACAGCTTAATTCTTCCATTAATTGCACTTGTTTCTTCTGATTTACCTATCCTTATCAGTTTCTTTTCCTATATGACATGCTTACATAAAATACAAAACTAATTATGTTGATTTCATAATCAAACAGTTGGTATTATTTCTTAAATAATGTAAACTATGAACACATGGCCTAGCACACCAAAGCAATGTTGACCCATCATATCAGGCCCAGAAATCTCTTTTGTCCTTGTTCATAAAAATATGTTATTAAGCACCTCAATAATTATTCATGTAGTACCAAAATAAATAAACACACAGATATTTTAAGGTGCTTTTTTTAAATATTTTAAAATTAAGAAGGATAGAGATCCTTTTTCCTCCTTGGAGATAAGGAATTAATTTTTCAGTAAATTATTGTTCAGTGGATTAAGGGGAAAAAAAGAAAAGCAAGTAGGACATGACAGTTAAAGAGAAAATGTAAATTTAACTGAGCTGCTCATGATAAGTCAAATCTCAGTGTAATTGTTTTTGACATGAAAGTACTATAAACATGGTGAGATCCAGCTAGAATAGTGATAAGGCTTGGGAGTTCAATCACTTTAATATGACATGTAAGGGGCGATGTTCATGTGCAGGTGTGTTGTTGCAATGAAAATCATTATCTGAATTATTTTGGTGAAAAAATCACTGTCAAACACTTTATAATAGGACAAAATTCAATAAGTCAAATTTTTCAAAAACTGAAAAAAGCTATGAAGCTGATGTATATCATGCATTAACCGTTGGATAATATTACAATATATTGCATATAATATATATATACATGCAGATATATATGATTTTTAGAGCTTCCCATTCAAAGTTTCCAACCTAACTGTGCAGATCCCTTTCAATGAGAGAGCAGTGCTTCTGCATCCACAATTTCATATTAACATATATATAGAATTAATAATTATTAAGTACGGAAGACAAATTCTTTTTTTTTTATTAAAGTAAATTCCAATATATTTAATTTTATTATATAATATATAGTACAGGAGTGCAGCCACCTGTTCCTATCTATGTGAATGTGGCTGGGGTTGAAATTAAAGTTATGCCCCACAAGAAAATGCAAACTGAAAATAGAGATGTTTTTCCAATTATTAACAAGGAAAATATTGAATTAATTTGGATCATACATCAGACATGGAATTATTGATATACCAGAAAGAAGAAGAGATGAATCTTGTTCTTTCACTAAGCAAACAGAATCCTCAGAATATGTCATAATCAGAGGGTTAAAAGGATGAACACTTGATGATGATGATGATGATGAACCATAATTTTGTGATGAATTGATGTGTAGGAATTAGAGGTACTCTATAATGTCTCACTAGGCACAGATGGCAGCTATATATGTTGTTTGTTTGGCATGAAAGCACTGAGAAGTGCATGTATAGATTGGGATCTATAAGAGCCATTGCAGTTGCTATCATCACCTCACCCCACATAAATGAATTTGCCCTCATCACAACAATTCAAAACAAATGAAAGTAACAACTCATTTTGTACTTTATCAACCATAATAGGAAACTGGAATGGATCAAGCATGCTGCATGCCCATTATTAGTGTCATGTGGGGTGGCTTTGCCCTTCACTCTGAGATGAACAAAACTACACAAAATTTCAATCTTTCCCAGTTTCTCTTATGATGAGAAGCAAAAACTAAAAACATGAACATGATTATCAATACTTGATGATATATATCAGATAATGCATGATATGTATAGAGAAGAATAAGAGTACTGACCAGGAATATCCCAAGGTTCACACTTGTTAAGGTCAACATCTATCATGAGAAGGGAATCATTGTGTGTGAGCTTCTTCATCAAGTAATCACAGACAAGCTCTTCATCTCTTGGATGGAACCTGAACCCTGGTGGCAACTTTGCCTCCACCATGCTTATGTTGCTCATGATTTGGAATGGATAAAGGGGTGTGGATAGAAGAAAGAGAAAAGAGGGTGAGAGTTGAAGTGAGAAAAATGGAGAAGTATAATAAAGGAAGGAGGAGAAGAAAGGAGTATATATAAATGGAGAGGGATCACAAGTTGCTAAGTCAACATGTAATTGTTTGCATGGAAGAAGGGTAGGATGGTCATTAAGTTCTGTGTCTCAACACAATGAATGATGACGTGCACAACCCAATCACCTCCTTCATTTCTGCCTCTTAAACTTATTTTCATCTCTTCACCATTTATGTCCTTCACATTATCACAAATAATACAAAACATACATTTTTTTTTCACACTTCCTAATTACCCTTTCATCAAAATTTACACCATGTTATTTATTCTTATCAAACATTTTTTCCCACTTCAATTACACATCAAATTTTGAAATAAAATGATTAAAATGAGTAAATCGTGTTATCTTTAGATAATTTTAATTAAAATTTGATTATACTAAAATTTTCACACATTTACACACACTAAAATGGTATCGTTTTGATACGATTTTTTTTTGCATAATAACATCGTATCATCTTTACATAACTTAACTATTTCGATAATTTTTTAAATTTTTATCTATTTTACTAATTAAGAGGTAAAATTTTACCATTATTGATTAAAATATTCAATAATAACATTATAGATGAAGAAAAAGTTTTTTTTTATATATATTTGAATCATAGATCATGTTAAAAGAAGCATGGTAAATATCTCTCTCCCTTACATAAATAGAGATACATCAAATTTAACTTTAACATGATGATTATAACTCTCACATAAATTTGTGATGAAAAAAAAAAGATAATAATTAGAGAGTAGGCACATAAGCAGCCAGTTTGAAATGAAGAGTGTGGTGATGAGAGATGACATAGCCATCTATTTTAATTTTGTCCACTTCTTCAAGATCTCTCTCCCCTTCTAATAATTTATTTTATTTTATTCAATGTTTTGTTATTTATCTTTGTCACAAACTAATACACTTTTGTTAATATGCTTTGCCCAAACTAGAAATGCATAATCTCTCTCCTTTTGCTTTTGAATTGTATTCATATTGGTTGTTCATAAGCTGGCATCCATAAGAATTTTCTTGAATGACCTTTATTTGGAACAAAGCATAGAGTGATTAATATCATATATTAATTTTTGTTTAAGGGTTATGCTGAATAATTTATATGCATATATGAAGAAGACACATAGGCTAAAGAGTATTTTGTGCTCAAATTTTATAGGATGCCAAGGGAGTTAGGATGTTAGGTGATCAATTTCGTCACAATATTAAAAAAATGCCTAAAATATCAACACTAATGCTTTTATTAATTTATTAATCTATTCAAATCTTGTTGTTAACCCAACACTTCAAAAGGGTTACACCTCCTAAATTCTCTTAATCAAATATATTACCACATGTAATTAATATAATTAGGCATATATAATAAACTCAGATCCTCTTATTTAGTTCAACATATATGCTAAAGACTTTTTACTAGTTTAAGAAAATTTAAAAATAGTATTTATTTGTAAAAAAATATATGTTGTCAAACACCCTTGAGAACATTCTAAACCAGTGTTCAATATATAACTTCTAATATCCTTTTTTTAAGATATAAAGTATATTCCTAATAGAAGGACAAATTTGGTCCTATATAATCTTTTCTCATAAATTAGAATTTCTCTAGCCTTGTACAATATTTTAAAATTACAATTATTTTCAGAATAAAATTTAGCTGGTATATTTGGAGCAACTCTTGGGAACAAGATAAAAATCAATCCCTTACTACTTCATTTTTTTTTTTTCATAAACCAATTATAATTATTTTATGAAATATTATACCCAACCTTATAGGTTAACTAAAAAACCGTTTGTTTATTTAAAAATAAACATAGGTTTTATAAATCCATTTTCTTAAATAAAGAAATGCACTATGTATCCGAAGAACTTTTAAGCTAAAATATATGGACAATAAACTTTTATAATATTGAAGATACAAATACCAAACAATGATACAAATTAATGGAATAAATTTCTTTTTTAAATGCACTTATTTTAATTTAATAAACTTATGAAGTAATTAAATAAGTTGTTTTGTGATAGATGAAAAACCTTTATTTTAACCCTTCATGCATGTTAAACACCTCATGATGCCTATGAAGGAAGATGTAAAAAACATGCATTATATGTTTTCAATAATTGAAGATAAAATGGGTTGTGAGGGCTACATTTATCCAACTTACAATGTAATGCAAAAAAAGTTGCATGTCTATAGTAACAGTGAAAGAAAAACCTTCCCCATCACTAATCCAATCAAAGGTGCAATCCCCTTCGCATCTTATAAATTTGTAAAAAATATTGTAATAAGGTTATAAAATAGTTTTCATTTAATTGATTAGTAGGTTTTTCCAAAAAATATAATAATAAATAACAGATCCAATAAATAATATAATATTAAAAAGTATATTTTAAATCTAATTAAATTTGATAAGATAAGTTTATAAGATGAAATTTGCAACCATTTATTACGAAGTGAACTTTAAAAATTCAACCCCATAAAACCGGCTCATTCATTAGGTGAGGTTTGCACTCCACTTATGGGGTGACCTGATAAATCCAACAAACATTCGCTAGGATAGCATATTACGAAGTGAACTTTAAACCTAACTCAACCCCATAAAACCGATTCATGGGGTGAGGTTTGCTCCCACTTATATACAATGAAATATCTTAATCTCTAGTCGATATAAGATCTCCAACATTTATATACTATATAATATCTTTATTGATTAATTTATTTCTAGTCGAGGAGATTTCCAACATAAAAATTTAAACATTACTTTCAACATAAAATCTTAGAAAACAAAAAAGTTTCATTAATGTAAAGTGTTTAAGCATATGATTATTATTAGTAGAGTAGCTAGGGTTGGTCTATGATGATGATGATGAACAGAGAGCCAGGTGTATAAAGGCACACGTGAATTTGATTGAGAATGGAACTTGTTTTTGTGTGTTGTTCCAAGTCAACTTAATTGACAAATTCCTGCAACATGATTTCAGATTCAAGGCATTAACAGGGAGAGAAGAAAATTGCATGTAGGTAATATAATAATTACAAGAAGAAGAAGAATAGTTGAAAAGATGAAGAGTTTGATGGGGTAGACCAAAACCGTGTGAAATATCACAATCATGTAAAAGAAAAAAACAAGGAATAGTGGAGATTAGGGAATTTGATGACAAGGTTTGGCAGATGAGGCAATTGCTGCATATTTTTTTGACTATTTCAATTTTTATTTGGTTTTTATTTTTGTGGTTAGGTAAATGCAGGTTCCCCATTTTTAGGTATTGAAATTTGGGTGAGAGGGTCACGTGTGTGTCATAAATGTCTCCATGGAAATAGTGAGATTTCTTGAGTAGTTTAGTTTAGTGTTGTTGAAGAAGAAGAAGAAGAAGAAGAAGGGTAATCAAACCCTTCATTGCAATAGTACTCATCATGTTTTCCCCATTTGAAGAAATGATTCTTAATGCAATTAGGTTTTAAATTATTTTGAAAGATGTTATTTGACAACTACATACAATCTTTTAAAAAATTTACATTTCTTTACATGGATTTATATTTCAGTAAAAAATTATATTTTTCTTCTACTTTTAACACTTATAATATTATATCAATCTATTATTGAGTTGTCAACCTAGACTCAATTATTTTTGCTAGTTTCATAATGGTTTTTAATATAAAAAACATTACAAACAAATGTAATTAATGTAATGACCTTGCACCCTAAGTTCCAACTCTTAACCATGTTTTTTTAGAAAAAAACCTAATAAAAAAAATTTACAAAATTTTTTCAGAAAAAATTATTTGTAAACACTTTTACAAAAATCAAATAAGATCTTCTATAAGTTCTAATTAGTTTATACACAACTTAAAAATGAGAATTTGGAGAAATCATATGAAATTATGCAAATTAGTTTATAAATTTTAGTTAATGAAAAAAAATTATTTAATCTTTCCTTCTTATTTTCTTGTGTTTATGAAAAAAATATTTCATTTATTGTTTTTACCTTTTTATG
>Ga0123341_1006491_pt1 | contig 10576 bp, 8 predicted proteins | sample Turbeapinknodule_FD_89959 | JGI IMG/M metagenome (GOLD analysis project Ga0123341, IMG submission 89959) | Root nodule microbial communities of legume samples collected from Mexico - Turtle bean Mexico pink nodule | ecosystem: Host-associated > Plants > Roots > Nodule | place: Mexico: Nepantla...
AAAATTATATATATATATATATATATAAAATTCAAATTTTAGATTAAAAAAATTATATTTATAGGGTTAAATTAGTCTCTAAACTAAATAAGAATGGAAACATGATAAATGAAATTATAAATCATTAATCAATTTAGTTCTTTAAATTATAATGGTAAGTCAAATTGATTCCTAAAATAAAAATAACCTAATTTCACTTTTTGCTCAACCTTCAAAATTTTACATTTTTTCCATTCATTTAGATCCTAAAATTACATTTGAATTTTCTTTTTGACACATTTTGCCTTTAAAGTGCAATAAAACCTTTAGAAGAAGATGGTAGAAGTGTTGCAGGTAGGTTTGAATAATTGACTCCTACTTTTCCAGTCAATTTCAACCAATCAAAATACATATATTAATTAAATAAATCATTCATAACTTATTCAATAATTTCTTCTCACATTTTCCTATTTTTTCTTTCATCTTGTTTCATATAAAGACATCAAGACAAATTTGATCCTAAATATATGATTGGAAGCTTGACACTCCAATTTCAAAATAACATTCAACTCACACCTTCATAAATTATTATTTATATTATAATAGAATATTCAATTCTTGTTTCTCAAAACTTTGTAAATAAAACAACACTGCTAATGCTTCCAAAATTCAGGCCGGCCACCGGCGGCGGCAGTGGTGGTGGCTACACAACAATTTTTAAAGTTACCCAAAACGATTTGAATATTATTTTTTCAAAAGAGACAAAATTATTTTCAGTAAAAAAAGGGACAACACTGAAATCGAAACCGGTTTCTCGCGGGATCCAAAGTAACTAATTTTTAAATGCTAAAATTGCCCTTTTTTGTGCAATTTTCGATATTATTTTTATTTTTAAAAATAAATAAAAAAAAGAAGAAGATTTGGTTTCAAATTTGGCAGAAAAGGTGAACGCCATGTCATGTAGGAATCATGATAGATACACACAGAGAGAAAGACAGCTTGAAACACTGAATAACGCGCAAAATTGATCTCTTTCAGTGTTTCTTCACTGAAGTCATTGGCCATTGTCGTTGCCATTGCACAACCAATTTGCTACTCTCTCCCTCTCTTTAGGGTTTCGTCGGATCTAAATAAGACCAACTTTTTTTCATAACGCGGTAATACGAATCCTCAGCTCCTTTCTAGAACCTCAATTCTTCTACATTCTGATTTCTTCTTCGTGCCGTTCCTAAACCCTAAAATCCTTTTTGCTTCTGTTACTTCAGGGCATCGATTTTACTGTTTTGCCCTGGAAACGCTTGAAATCGAGCAATTGAGGTGTCCGGAAGTAAATCTTTCATTTTTTTTTCTTTTTCAGTGAGCTTTTTTTTTTGGTGTGGGAAAAACGTAAATATTTGTCGGCGAAAATAGAAAGTGCAGGAAAATGAGACTAAATATGTTACCTTTTTTTGTGTGTGAAAATTGTAGGGAGTTGTGTTCCTATTGATAAAGATTTCTTAAAATTGGGTTTTTGTGTTTATTCTTTCAGGGGTTTGGAATGAGGTGTCGGGAATGGTTAGAAGGTTGATTGTTTAGCGTTGAGGCGAGGAAATGGATTCTGCAAGGAGTTGGCTTCAGAAGTTCCAGCCTCGAGATAGAACCAGGGCTGCTGCGAAGAAAAAGGAGGAGGATAGTAATGGAGAAAACGAGGATTTGAATGCGGCGGTGGATGAAGCAGTGCTTTCTAGTGTCACGAAACAGAAGGTGGCCGCAGCAAAGCAGTACATTGAAAACCATTACAAGGAGCAAATGAAGAACCTTCAGGAGAGGAAGGAGCGGTATGATTCAGTTAATCGCTGATTCTGATAGTGTTTTATGTATCCGGAAACATCAAGTGTTGACACTTGTTTGTTTTCAAACCACTTGGGTATAGCTTTTTGGGTACATTTTTGTGGGATTCCTCTCTTTTCTTTTAAGGTCTTCCAGTAATTTTCTTGAGGCCAGAGTTGTCTTGCGTCAATCTATAAGGGTGCTTCTATATCAGCTTTCTATAACTGATCCGGTCGATTGATTCTAAAGTGTTATAAGTTTTGTTAGATAGAGTGTTTCTCTGTTGGTATTTGTTTTCATCATGTTGGACTCTAGTTCTGTAAATCTTCTAGTATATGTTTTTAGTAATGCCGTGGTAGTTTTCCATCACTACATAGATACGACTCATACTGAAAGATAGTTAAATTTGGCACATGGCTGTTCTGGTTTTAGGCGGGATTATCCAAGAATACAGGATGAACTTTCGAAGGGTTTAGGGTTTAGGGAGTTGTGATTGAAAATTGAAGTTGGTTTATATCTCATTGAGTTCAGCCTTACGAAAACATTTGTATTTTTAACTCAAATTTGGCATTGTTATTATTTCCGCCTGGAGGTTTTAATGTTTTTGTGAAGTTTGGCGGACTATTCATATAAAAAACGGGTTACTTGTTTTGTTTTTTTATGAAGCTTGTATGTGCACTTGCATCTACTGGGTTGGAAGATATCTCTCTTCTATGTTCTTAACTGGAAAGTTTAATGACCCACTAGGGTTGGCCTAGCAATGAGGATTGCGTAGTAAGTATGCATGAGATCGTAGGATCTAACCTTAGTGTGACCATTGTACAGCTAAAAAAATTGGAAAGATTTGATGAGACTCAAGGTCATTGGCCCATATAACAAACTCTTCTAGTGTGGTAGCTATAAAGGTCTCATAATTTAGTTGATCAGAAATGTACTATTGTGGGAGATGGATTCCTCTGTTCTCTTTATGTTGAGGTTCATGTTAATATTGCTGAAACTGTAATTTGCTTGAATGTTAATGTGAACTGTATTAGTTGCATTGGAAAACATATGATCAACTTTTGTAACACCTCACTTACTTATAACAGTCGAACCATCTTGGAAAAGAAGTTGGCTGATGCCGATGTCTCTGAGGAGGATCAAAACAACCTGCTTAAATTTTTAGAGAAAAAGGAAACTGAATATATGCGCCTTCAGAGGCATAAGATGGGTGTTGATGATTTTGAGTTATTAACAATGATTGGAAAAGGAGCATTTGGAGAGGTATGTATATGATTATCGTGATATGATTGACTTTACTTTCTTCCTCAAACTTCTGATCAATGTATGTGCTGATTTCTATCTTAAAAGATATAAAAAAATCTGATTTCCATAAAATATTAGCAATGATTTTCAACCTATAAAAGACTGATTTCTATCTTAAAAAAGAAATAAGTTGAAGATTTTATGTGCTGAAGCACCTACTCTTTCGGGAACTACAGATTCATTTTTGGATTTCTTGTGTAAAAGGGTGCAGAATTATCCAATGATCTCCTCTCCCACTTTTCCCTCTGAAAATTGAATTTTTCCAGGTCAGAGTCTGTAGGGAGAAGACTAGTGGTCATGTGTATGCAATGAAGAAGCTAAAAAAATCAGAGATGCTTCGCAGAGGCCAGGTTTACAATCATTGGTCAAGCTAGATTATGTTATCCAGAAATTAGTAGTTTAAATGCCTATGGTCAATAAGGTCCTCATAGTTATTCCCATTTGTTATTTTTTCAGGTTGAGCATGTTAAAGCTGAAAGGAATCTCCTTGCAGAGGTTGACAGCAATTGCATAGTCAAACTTTATTGTTCTTTCCAGGATGCTGAATATTTGTATCTTATTATGGAGTATCTACCGGGTGGGGATATGATGACTCTACTAATGAGGAAGGATACCTTGACTGAAGATGAAGCAAGATTTTATGTAGGAGAAACTGTTCTGGCTATTGAATCTATACATAAACACAATTATATACACAGGTATGAATATACTTGTTCATTTACTTCCAGGGAAGTCCTATTTCCTTGGTTTCCACGTTGAACATTTTTATGCAGGGTTATCTTTTAATTGATGCTGATATAACTGAGCTAATTTCCAGAATATACTGTTACAATTGTGAGTCTTACTAATTGCTATCAAAATAATTTTAAAATGATCTAATTGTGAAAACTGTTGATGTATGAAGCCACATTTATTTGTTAGTGTTTATGTTTGAAACTAAAGCAAACTTCATCGGTTAATAAATAGTATAAGTCTGTCTCTTCAATATTTTGTGTTACAGGGATATCAAGCCGGACAATTTATTACTTGAAAGATACGGGCACTTGAAATTGTCAGATTTTGGACTTTGTAAACCATTAGATTGCAATACACTTGAAGAAAAGGATTTTTCTGTGGGTCAGAATGTGAATGGAACTACACAAAATGATGAGCGGACAGCTCCTAAACGTTCACAACAAGAACAACTTCAACACTGGCAAATGAACAGGAGAACACTTGTAAGTTCGCTGCTATAAGGCTATTATTTTTAATTCCTTTATTTGCTATGACAGTGTATGCAATTGTAAAACTTGATGTTGTGTTTTCCTTGTTATGCAGTGAAATGTTAAAAGTTATGATAATTTGTACATATCAAACCCCTATCTGCTCACCCAACCTGAAATGAAAAAAATAAAAAAAGTGTCTCCATTAAACTAATGGTTTAAGATGGCCTTGTTATGCATCTTTTTTGTGTGCTTGTAATTTTTGAATGTATAAACCCTTGCAGGCTTATTCCACAGTTGGTACACCCGATTATATTGCTCCAGAAGTTCTTTTGAAGAAAGGTTATGCGATGGAATGTGATTGGTGAGTTTTATGTGTGTGAATGTTGGCATGTTATCAAATATTAATTTCTTCATGCTACGATGTATGTATATCATAACATTTGAGTTTGTCATTTCATTCATTTCTGGTGATCTTTCAATAATTTTCAAGTTTCAATGTAGTTTGGCATTCAAATTTCTTACTGGGATGCAATCTGGGATATTTTTTATTATTAGTGCCTTTTCAAATGTTCTAAAAGGATGTTAGGTTCTGCTTCATTTATGTGGAATTTATGAATATAAGTTCTGGGTTACATATTTTATTTTGATGCAATGATGGTTTTTACAAAATTCACAGGTGGTCACTCGGAGCTATTATGTATGAAATGTTGGTGGGATATCCACCTTTTTATTCTGATGATCCAATGTTGACTTGTAGGAAGGTAATCTTTTTGAAAGAAATGTTTCTTTTGACTATGCTCGTTTGACATTCACTTTGTAAAGAGTAAACTTTCTATAAGTTCAGAGTGGTTCATTATTGATATTTAGAATGCATTCTTAATTTTTTTATGAAGTACAGGCAATCTGATAGCCATGCCTGGATTTCAGAAGCTAATTCTTTTGATTTTCTTATCAATGGTAATCTGTTAGTATAGATAATTAGAGTGTGTTCGGGAACCTGTTTTCATCATTGCAAATGGTAATTCACACTTTCCAAAGCATGAAACGAAGAAGAAACATTTTGTATCATTGGCATTGAACATTTGTTTGGATGGTTTGAACTGATAACCAAACACACGGTTAATTAGAGGGGTTGGAAGCATATGCATTTAGCTTAAAACTGGAGAGGTAGAAAGGAGTGGCATGAAAATGTGCTAGAACAAAGCTGGAGCTTGGTTAGCGGAGAGATCTTTCTTGATTTATTCACTTTTTCAGTCAAGCATTAAAGTAACTTTTTTTTTCCTCTCAATTTCCATAAAAAAGTTTTCTAACATGATCCACAGTATAGTGCAACCTACACTCTATAGTACCAAAATCCTGTTAACATTGTGTATAACTTTTTCTAAATTTTATGGAGAATGTTAATCTTGGTTTATCTTTTGTGCAGATAGTAAATTGGAAAGCTTACTTGAAATTTCCTGAAGAAGCTAGGCTGTCCCCAGAAGCTAAAGATCTTATTAGTAAGCTTTTGTGTAATGTCAGTCATAGGCTGGGGTCAAATGGTGCAGATGAAATAAAGGTGCTGTATGCTCTGTCATTTTCTAAATTCATTTGTTTGCTATATTATACTTTTTGGTATGGATTTTACCTTTTTGCCGTATTCTTCTTTAGGCTCATCCTTTCTTCAAAGGTGTTGAATGGGATAAGCTGTATCATATGGAAGCTGCATTTATTCCTGAGGTCAATGATGAGTTGGACACTCAAAATTTTGAAAAGTTTGATGAGGTATTTGAGTCTCTTACATTCTCGCTTTGTGTAGCTTGTAGTTAGAAGTGCCTTATTCCACTAATTCTCACTTTCTCTTTTGCAATTGTAGTCTGACAGCCAAAGTCAATCATCATCAAGATCTGGTCCATGGAGGAAGGTAATATTTGGCGTTTGCTTCTCTGTGGGAAATTGTTACCAAGTTATCTATAGAGCTTGTGTCACCCCCGGTAGTATAGGGAAGTACAAAGAAAATTAGTTAGTCATAATTATTTTATACTTTGAATTCTTTTATTTTAATTGCTCTGCATGGATGTGATTTATGAGTAGACTGCTGGTATATCTTTTAGTCGTCATGAGTTGTGTTAGTTGTTGAGATGGTATAAACCATAGGCAGGACCGTGGTTGTAGGTAAAATCAGTTAGTCATCATTGTTTGGTTTATACCTTTTGAATTACTTATCTTCTTTAAACTAATAATGTTTTGGCTTCTACTTCCTACATCTAACTATTTTTCAAACAAGAACACACTTTCCCTGAATTTTTAGGAAACCTAACTTATGGCTCATGTTGATATGTGTATTAAGGCTATGGATGACAATGCAGGCTGACTCTTCCTACATGAGGGTTGGCGCCAACCTGCATAGGAAATACTTTTTATAGAAATTAATGAAAAAAAATTAAATATAAATTTGGAATAAATTTAATAATTTTTTTATTTAGATGAAGTAGGTAAATTGTCTCACATTTTCTCACGACACATGCGTAATAAGATATGAGTACAAATTCCAGAATGTGGAATTCAGAGACTTCCAAGAGTTATAGAATCTGGAAGTTAAAATTTGTGTTTTGGATTGTACAATATTCCAGATTACACAATCTAGAATACAAATTTGTATTCCAGATTGTAGAATTTGAAATGGATAATTTTAAATTTTTTTAGCATGAAGTAAATATGGGGGTACAAAAAGAAATTTCTATATTTTTAAGTTATGCGGGTCACCTCGTCTCGGCCCGCACTTGGCCCGTGCGAGCCGCGGGTTATGCGGGATGGATCTAAGTGGGCTAGCTGATTGGAATAGACAGCCCACCCTGCGTGGCCCATCCTGCTTTACAAACCCTAATTAAGGCTTTGCCAAAACGTCAGCACTAGGTTAGCAATAACTTTCATGATATAGGGTTGTTTATATCATCTTGAGTCTGAATTGTATTAATTTATACTTAAGGCATTCTTGTTAACCCTTATAAAAAACTTACCAGTGTTTAACTTGCTTATACTTGCTTGGTATTAGCAATGACCAATGGGTGTCTCACAAGTTACAATTGTTGGTTGTTTTATTCTTTTTACCTGACATCTGTCACAACTTTTTTAATATTTTTTCTTGCTGCCTTATATACCTGACATCTGTCACCCTATCTATTTCCTTTGTCTTTGCAGATGCTTTCATCTAAGGACTTAAATTTTGTTGGATACACATACAAGAACTTTGAAATTGTCAACGATTATCAAGTTCCTGGGATGGGTACATCTCTTGTTTTTGCTTTTCACTGCTTCAAATTTATGTTTGTTGGGGATTCTATTTTGGCCATGTCATGACTCATAGCTATTATGCTTGTTATGTTAGATATATTTTATTATAAGAGGGAATATTCGGATATTCAAAACCATTTCGAGAGAATTATGGTTTAGGAGTTCTATTTGTGTATATGTTTCCATCTTAGATACTGATAGAAACTGGTAGTATATGAAAGGAAATAGATGATATTGTTGTAGGAGAACAATTACTTAGAAAAAGAAACCAGGAAAAACGGAAAATAGCAATGCAGAAAAGAAGATAACATCCAGAGCTGCAGGATGCAACCTCTGTCCCCAAGGCAAATGCCTACCAATACCTCACCCAACTTCTGTCACGCCCTTTTGCTACTCCCTCGTATCTCATGACAGTATTCCACTCCAATGTCCTCTTTCCATGTGGACATTTTGTTATGCATATCGCACATTTTGCATTTCCATGCTTTTAGCCCATTTAGTCTCAGCCCATCTTCCTTCGTTTTACTCCTCCTCTTCTTCTTGTGAACAGGGGTTAAAGGCCCAAGAGATACATTAATTAAAAGTGATTGTTTAAGTCAGTAAGTGGTTATTACATGAACAAATAATAACAATCTTAAGCATTATTCCTTTGGTTAATTTCCTTGAGGGAATTTAATGTGTATTAAGAGTTCTTTAATCAATAGATTATGTGCTAAACTTGGTCCAGATGATTAGATCTGGCATATGATTCTTTCCATCTTCTTAGGGTGGAAGGCCCAGATATTATTGGAAGGATATATAAAACCTCAGTTTCACATCAACGAGGTGACATGTTTTTTTCTGGCAGGAAACATAAACTTGTGGGGTTATGTTGAAAGGCAAAAATCTTTGAATTTTTGTGTTTGTCTTTGTGATGATTATATTTACATTTAATGTTCTGGAAGGTCGTGTGTTTTGTTCTTTTGCGTTGACTTTGGTTTCCTCTTGCCGCACAGCTGAACTGAAGAAGAAACAGTCCAAACCAAAGAGGCCAACCATCAAGTCACTTTTCGGTAGGCTTTCTCTTGCTTTGGGACCATTCATTATATTCCTTCAAGCTGTTTTCTTTTAGTTTGTGTTTCTCTTTGTACCTATACTGTGTTTCTTACATGTAATGTAACCATAAATCTTTTGAAGTGATAAAACTGGCTGACATGATTGATTGTGATTCAGAAACACCAGAGCAAGAGTTGTCTGATACATCTTCTCAAGGAAGCTTTTTAAAGCTCTTGCCACCCCAGTTAGAGATATCTCGTAGAGACAAGAATCTTCCTCCCAGGTCATAACAAGCTTCTCGCGTGATCTATCCAGTCTGACAGTAGGAATCATAACTCGTAGCATTTTAATCATTTCCACCTTTAAAATTTCACTCTTGATGCGTTTGGATTTGTTCATCATTACACTAATGACTTGGACCAGTCTCGTCAGTGGCCCGCAACTATTGATTTTGTAAATCTCTTACTGCTCACCATGTCCCTTGTTACACATACCATGTATATTCGCGTTCTCTTTTACATTAATGATAGCAAACCATTTATCCCTGTAACATTGGAGTTTAATGATTGACAAGTTATTTAATATATAAGAACAAGACCTGTTTGGATTTTTTTTTTAAATATCATGAATTTGTAAGTGTTATGGTTCGTTTATTGATGATTATATTGGACGAGATTCCTCAGAGGTTATGTCTACTTCATGGCTTACACTTTATAATTGGAGAATTACTTTTCCTATTATTATTGGATTGGTATAGCTTTGAGTTACTTTTTTCTGCACACTATGAATTCTTCTGTAATATTTAACCAAGTTAACATGATACTGTATTTTTAGGAGTTATTAATTACTTACATTCACAATGTTTATTACATATAATGTGAAAAATTCTTCTGTATCTCTTACTTTGTGCTTTGCTTTTACCCTCGATTCTAACATGCTTCATGCATCACGAGAAAATTTAAATTCATCTTTCTTACTTTGTGCTTTGTGCATACTAACATTGTTTTATTTTATTAAAAAAAAAACAGAAACTAATGTGTATTTTTATAAGAGTGTTGGATTTGGTGATCACTATCTTTTAGAAGTTGACATGATTGTTTATGTCCCCCGAAAATAAAATCTCATATTTTTCAGCTTAAAAATATCAACCTTGAAATTCCAGTTTTAATCATACCAAAGATGCACTTGTTTTCACTTATCATAGTCTGTATATTTTGTTTTTGTTGTTAACTTGGTGTATATATTCCTACTTACAAAATAATTATTTTTTTTAATATTGAAATCAGGCAAAATTTAAGTCAAACTTGCAATAGATTAGTTGATCAAGAATTTACAGCAGAAATTCTAGGGAGGAAAAAAAAGTTAAATATTGTTGTATTCCTATAAAAATCGCACTAACTTGAAGCAGTTGCTGCCAAATATACTAGACTGTTATGATTGATTGGTGCAGGACCATTACCAGGAAAACTTATTCGATTATTCTGTGGAGATTTGAGAGATGACATATGCCTTACTTTAAAATATTTCTTAAATTTTATTTTTACATTTTTTTGGTAAAACATGATTTTATTATTTTATTATGTCAAACAATTTCTAAACCATGACTTTATATTTTTTTAATATAATTAGATAAAAATGTCTCATTTTTTATTTATACTTATCTAAAATATTTACAAAGATATAAAATAAATTTATTATCATTAATATTTAGATACTTTTTATATTATATAATCTAGGTTTGCTTTTATAAGTGCAGTGCACAATGGCTCCTCCTCACTTTGTAGGATGAAATAGTTCATAGATTTTTTTGACAGGTAGAACCTTCTAGCCTGTCCATGTATTTGTTCATTTCAAATATTTATGGATAGTTAATATCAAGGATTAAAAATCCTTCGGTGATTAATAACATTATTTATTATATAATCTAAATTTAATTATGTTTTAATTATTTATAAATTTGGAAATTTTTA
>Ga0123341_1006492_pt1 | contig 10576 bp, 6 predicted proteins | sample Turbeapinknodule_FD_89959 | JGI IMG/M metagenome (GOLD analysis project Ga0123341, IMG submission 89959) | Root nodule microbial communities of legume samples collected from Mexico - Turtle bean Mexico pink nodule | ecosystem: Host-associated > Plants > Roots > Nodule | place: Mexico: Nepantla...
AATATTAAATATATATTTTTTTTAAATTTAAGTAATTATAAAATAATAAAATAATAAAAAAATAAAATAAAATAAAATATTGATATAAGGATAGAATAAAAACAAATCTCTGTATAACAAAAAACAATTTTTTTATATATAAGTAATGATTAAAATGAAAAATCTTTTTATATATAAATATAAACAAATTTTTATTATTAATTTATATAATTTATAATTATATAATATATAAATTCTTATTTAATGTCTTATATTTTAAAAAATATACGTATTTTTTATTCGTATCCGTATGCGAGTCTATGTATGTAAGTTACATAGGTAAAGAATCATTTCACCTTACTGCGATGCCAAAGATTCTGTTTTATCGGAAGCGCGTTTGCATTCGGAATTGGAAGTTCCTTCCAAACACACACTTCCATTAATAATCCCAAACATATTTATTTGTTCAGCTGAGAAGAATCGCTTAATCACAATGGGAAGAAGCAGTAGAAGAAGTTAATCGCCAAGCGGAAGCGCGATGGGGAACAAAATCGCGCGCACGACGCAGGTTTCGGCGTCGGAGTACTACCTCCACGACCTCCCGTCCACCTACAATCTCGTTCTCAAGGAGGCCTTAGGTCGCGGCCGTTTCTTCAAGTCCATTCAGTGCAAACACGACGAGGGTTTGGTCCTCGTCAAGGTCTATTTCAAGCGCGGCGATTTTCTTGATCTCTCCGACTACGAACGCCGTCTCTCTCAGATCAAACAAATTTTCAGCTCCATCGATCATCCTCACGTTTGGCCGTTTCAGGTCTCCCTCTGCTTTCTCCAATTAATTCAATTCTCTTCTGTATTTAATTAATCAATGTATTAATTCAGTTTTAGAATGTTCGATTTAGTGTGCTCTGAAAAATTCAGGTTGATAACGTTGAAGTACTAGCTAATGTGATTTTAGGTAAATGTAAATTTTAGCTCCGCTTTGATGATTGATTTTTACTCTGTAATTGATTGAGTTGAAGTAGATTTAGGTGACTCTTGCGTGAATGAAACAAATATACTGAGTTTATGTTTGGTGACTGCTGAAATTTACAGCTGCTTTGTAGGAAAAAAATTGTGAAAAGAAAACTGAAAATAGTTTTGTTTTTGCTTCTGAAAATTTGTATGTTCCTTTTCAAATTTATATGTTTTTGTTCTTCTTGTGTAAAAGCTGATATTCTTTTGTTGCAGTTCAAGGAAATTGTTTTCGACCTCTTTCAGCAAACTTGCGTAAATAAAAATTATGTTTTATTATAATCGATTGTTGAAAAATACATATAAGTAATTTAATGTTTGCAACTGTCTCAAACACACCCTATCTCTGTTTGGTTTATCATCCAACTGCAGTAGTTTGCGTCAAAGCATAAACAGCTAGTATTAGCTTCTGCTTCATTTTGTAGTTTGAAGTGTCTTTAAACACAACCAACATAAGTTGCTTTAGAATAAAGACATCAAAAACAATTTTAACGAAAATTAATTTTGGAAAACCTATTTTTGTTAAAAATAAAATTTGTTGACACTCATCCAAAAATCACGCTCTATTGTTTGGAACTGAGCGTGTGAGAGTCTTGTGTTGCAGTTTTGGCAAGAAACGGACAAAGCAGCGTACCTTTTGAGACAGTATTTCTTCCATAATCTGCATGATAGGTTAAGTACTCGACCTTTTCTTAGTCTTGTTGAGAAGAAATGGTTGGCTTTTCAGGTATTATTCATCACTCGTTCCCTTGTCTACTCTTTTAGTTAGCATTGGATGGAGTTGGAGTTGGATTTGTTTTTGTTAACTTGTTTGGGGGCAATGTGCAGTTGCTTGTAGCTGTAAACCAGTGCCACGAGAATGGAGTATGTCACGGTAAGTCTTGATTTAACTGAAGTCCTTCCTGTAAAGATGTACACAATAAAAAAATAGAGGACAGATTAGAGTAGGACTTATTATCTGATGATATTAGACCTTCTCTTATCACGTCTTGACTGTGCATTGATGTTATTTGTATAAATTTGTATTTTGTTTAAGGTGATATCAAGTGTGAGAATGTGCTGATTACCTCCTCCAATTGGCTTTACCTTGCTGACTTTGCATCTTTCAAACCCACATACATTCCGTATGATGACCCATCTGATTTCTCTTTTTTCTTTGACACTGGTGGACGAAGACTATGTTATCTTGCACCTGAGGTTTGTTCTTTTTCCTTCTTGTCTATTTCATTTATTTTTTGTTTTATTTCTTATTTGAATTGTTTGCTCGTCCAAGATGCATTTTTTGCTGCAACTGAGTTAGAAGTTAGATCAACAACATATGTTGTTAAACTGTTGATGTCACTGGGTATTTTCTCTTATTCCTTGTTTTAATCGATTTTAGTATAAAGATGCAAATGAGTGCTTACTAAGTAATCCTCTGTTTATAGGCTTAAATTAATTAAGAATTCAGCTCGTGGACCTTGATGGATTGATTAAACTAAGACTCTTACGCTATGAAATATTTGTTACAGGCTTATAAATAAGGCACATCTGTGCTTAAGAATTGAAACTAACATGAAAAAAAAATATGTCATGATCTTAGAGGGCCAATTTCTGGACACTTTTTTGTCGATCTAACAATTTTTTTGACCTTTATTGCAAAATTATTGTACAGGTATCTTTTTGACCTTTATTGCTCAGTTTGTTATGATCTTTTTTGTTTTACTAAAATAGAAAATGCAGTTAGTGATGGAAACTGTTAATCCTTTTTGTTCCACTGATTACATGTTTTCTTGTTAGTAGTTGTTTATACCTAACATAATTATGTTATTAACCCTCTCATTCTCTCTATTTCTTTTTGGGCGTGGCTTTCAGAGATTTTATGAACATGGAGGCGAGATGCAGATGGCACAAGATACCCCCTTAAAACCCTATATGGATATATTTGCTGTTGGGTGAGCATTCTTTACTGCAAGAATCTTAACGTAGAAGATGTTTTAGTTTTTCAACCATCCATGTTTCAGGCTGGAAATAGGAATATTTATGCGCACGTAATTTAATTTACTGATTAAAGCAATCCAGAAAATAATTGATCTGCAAGGCATTATACTGCTGTAATTATTGTAGGTAGAGGTGATATTTTATTCTACTATTGATTTTGATTTTATATAAATTTATATTGAACCTTGACGCTCTGGGTCTATTTTCTTGTTATGCTTTTGTTCTTTATTTTATTTTCTAAGTTTGAAATATCATTTTACATCTTCAGGTGTGTAACTGCTGAGCTTTTCCTTGAGGGGCAGCCACTATTTGAACTGTCTCAACTTCTTGCTTATCGCAGAGGGCAATATGATCCAAGTCAACACCTTGAAAAAGTATATACATACATATGTGTATATATGTACATACATACACACACACACACACACATACACATACACATTTATATTTATGTTTGTGCTTGTTAGTCTTGTTTGGTATTCCTGTAGTACCATCAGTAGACATACCCCACATATGTTCATGATTTACTTTCTAATATTTTATATGTATTCTCTATGGGATGCAGATACCGGATATTGGAATCCGTAAAATGATATTGCACATGATTCAGTTAGAACCCGAGTCCCGATTTTCTGCTGAAAGATATCTGAAGGAATATGCTGCAGTTGTTTTTCCGATTTATTTTTCACCATTTCTTCATGATTTTTACCGTTGCTGGAGTCCTCTTCATTCTGACATGAGGGTATACCAATTTGCTGAAATATTTTTTACAATGATTTGACACTTTCTGTAACACTTGTTTATTTTATCTAATTACTTTCACCATTCTGCGTAGGTTTTACTATGCCAAAGTGCTTTTCCGGAGATACTCAAACAAATGATGAACAATAAGCCATCTGATGATGCAGGTGCTAATTCCGGGGAACTTTTGGAAGAGATGGTTGCTAAAGAAAGTGTGAGTTTCTTGAAGGATTCACTGAGGAAGAGAGAAGACATAGGCAAAGGCTTAGTCCATGATAACTATGAAGTTCTTGGTGATATTAATGGCATACCGAGGGATGCGAAAAGAAATAATAATCCATCCGATGTAGCAGGAAAGGCACATAATTCAACTTTCCCCGAAAATCTAACAAATCTTCAAACTGGTAAACTGCTTCAAACTATCTCCAATGCTTTTCGAGGGAATGACCATCCCTTTTTGAAAAAAATTACTATGAATGATTTGAAATCATTGATGTCTGAGTATGATAGTCAATCAGATACATTTGGAATGCCTTTTCTACCGTTACCAAAGGATAGTATGAGATGTGAAGGCATGGTTTTGATAACTTCTTTGCTGTGCTCTTGCATACGCAATGTCAAGTTGCCTCACCTGAGGAGGGCAGCTGTACTCTTGTTGAAGGCTTCTGCTCTATATATTGATGATGAAGATCGTTTGCAGCGTGTTATACCATATGTGATTGCAATGCTTTCAGATGCAGCAGCAATTGTCCGTTGTGCTGCTTTGGAGACTTTGTGTGACATTCTTCCCTTAGTGAGGGATTTTCCTCCCAGTGATGCGAAGATATTTCCTGAGTATATTTTTCCAATGCTTTCTATGCTTCCTGATGATCCTGAGGAAAGTGTGAGGATATGCTATGCCAGCAATATAGCTAAACTGGCGTTGACTGCTTATGGATTTCTGATACACTCAGTAAGCTTGAGTGAGGCAGGTGTCCTTGATGAATTGAGTTTGTCACAGAAACCATTGACATCATCCACTCAGACCTCTGGAAGAATGAAGAGGATAAATGGTGATGTTCAACTTCTGCAGCTGAGGAAATCCATTGCGGAGGTTGTCCAAGAACTTGTTATGGGTCCTAAGCAAACCCCAAATATAAGGAGAGCACTTCTTCAGGATATTGGCAAACTGTGCTACTTCTTTGGTGTGAGACAGAGTAATGACTCTCTTTTACCCATTCTTCCTGCTTTCTTAAATGATCGGGATGAGCAATTAAGGACAGTATTCTATGAAAAAATAGTTTATGTCTGCTTTTTTGTGGGGCAAAGAAGTGTAGAAGAATATTTATTACCTTATATTGAGCAAGCTTTAAGTGACATGACAGAATCAGTCATTGTTAAAGCCGTAGAATGTATGTCTATTCTATGTAAAAGTGGTTTCTTCCGGAAGAGAACATTGCTTCAAATGATAGATCGTGGCTTTCCTTTATTGTGTTATCCTAGTGAATGGGTACGGAGATCAGTTGTCTCTTTTATTGCTGCTAGCAGTGAGTGCCTGGGTGAAGTAGATTCTTATGTTTACCTTTCTCCTGTTATACGGCCTTTCCTCCGCAGGCAACCTGTGTCTCTTACTTCCGAAAGGGATCTGCTTTCATGTTTAAAACCTCCTGTCTCAAGACAGGTTTACTATGAAGTCTTGGAGAACTCTAGGAGTTCAGACATGTTAGAAAGACAAAGAAAAATATGGTATAGTTCTTCACAGTCTAAACTATGGGAAATGGATTTACTGAAAAAAGGAATTGAAGAGTTGGACTCATTGAAGAACTGGAGTGACAAGCAACAAGGTCCTGGGGTTCAACAAACTGTCGGCACTGCCTTCCAACAGCCAGGGATAACTGATTGTGACAAAGCTGAGGCAAAATTGAGAGATATGGGAGCCTTTATGCATAATGATAGCAATGTGGGGCATCGTGATACCCAAGGCTTGGAGAAGTTACAGTTTTCAGGATTTATGTCACCAAATTTTAGTGGCGTGAACAGTTTGACGTTTGAAAAGCCATCAGAAGGCATACCTCTGTACTCCTTCAGTGTGGACAGGCGAGGAATGGGAGTGCCCCCTGCTGCATCTGATCCTCCATTGCCAATGAATTCTCTGGGTGTTAGTTCATCTGCAATGCCTTGGGTTAATCCACTTAGCAAGTCCTTTAATTTGGCTAGTTCAGTTCCAGCACCAAAGCTTTTTTCTGGTTCTTTTAGTATCAGCAATGGCTCTAAACAGTTCCATCGAGTGGTACATGAACCAGATGCAAGGGAAAATGAGATGGCCTATATTAATAGCACATTTCAAGATTTGGGATCATCTGCTAATGTTAAAGGTACTTCAATTGCACTGGAAGATGCAACTGCCCAAACTGATCTATCAGGATTTCCATCCTTTGCTCGAGCTTCCATACCCGATTCTGGTTGGAGGCCCCGAGGGGTGTTGGTTGCACACCTCCAGGAGCACCGATCAGCTGTCAATGACGTTGCTATATCTGCTGACCATAGTTTCTTTGTGAGTGCATCTGATGATTCTACAGTCAAGATTTGGGATTCCAGAAAGCTAGAAAAGGACATTTCATTCAGGTCTAAGCTAACTTATCACCTGGAGGGAAGCCGTGTGTTGTGTGCAGCAATGCTTCCAGGTTCTGCTCAAGTTATAATTGGAGCATCTGATGGATTTATTCATATGTTTTCTGTTGATCATATATCTAAAGGTCTAGGACACGTTGTCGAGAAATATTCTGGAATTGCTGATATCACAAAGAAGGATATCAAAGAAGGTGCCGTACTCAACCTCTTGAACTGCCCTGTGGATAATTATACCATTATGTATAGCACACAGAATTGTGGCATTCATCTGTGGGATACTAGGTCAAATTCCAATACCTGGAATCTTAAAGCTACTCCTGAGGAGGGCTATGCTTCTTCTCTAGCATCAGGGCCTTGTGGTAATTGGTTTGTATCAGGGTCATCCCGGGGGGTTATTACACTTTGGGACCTGAGGTTTCTTATACCTGTTAACTCTTGGCAGTATTCTCTTGCTTGCCCTATAGAAAAGATGTGTCTCTTTCTTCCTCCGTCAAATGCTTCTCTGTCTTCAGCTGCTAGACCCCTTGTTTATGTGGCTGCTGGTTGCAATGAAGTTTCTCTTTGGAATGCGGAGAATGGTAGCTGCCACCAGGTATGAGGCTAACTGTTTTTTCTTTGTTTATAGACATTAAGAAGCTATATGTGCTACAACTGTTGAACTTCTGGCAAGTGTACCAAAATCAACTGTAGTATAATAGTTTTGAAAGTAAGAGAGTTAAACACACAGGGAACAAATCCAATTAAAATTCAAAGTTTTAATACTCACTAAGTATAGATACATAGAGAATAATGTTGTTCAAGAAGGATTGATGGTGAAAAGAACTAATTGCATCTAAAAGTGTAAAGAGTAACAAGGTAATTTAGTTAAAGAGTTCAGTGAGTGAAACTGGATTGAATTTCATCTATCTCACTTGTCTGTATTCTGAATAGTAAGATATATAGCATTCGAAACCATTGATATTGATGCCACCTTCTAAGTCATTTATATTGATTCCTCAAGTATAAAATTCATAAGAAAAATCTCCTAAATATCCATTGCTCGGATATTTAACCGATTATCCAGCATTACGATCGGATGTTGTAAAGCAATCGATACATTGAAATCTATTCCTAGTATTACAATATATCAAGTATTTTCATTCAAATCAGTTTGTATTCTTCCTAGTATTACAATATATTGAGTATTTTCGTTCAAATCAGATTTTTAGAAATACTTTCCAGTTAGATCTTAAAATTGAAATCAAGAATCTATTGATCAAATAGAATCCATCAATTAGAACAAAACAAATTACCGTATACAAATATCATCAGAATACATCTGAGTTCAAATCCATTACATTCAATCCCAAGAAGGAAGTTAGCCACTCATGGCAGTCATTACAAGCACAAAGATTGGATAAGATGTGAAAGAAAATATGATCCATGCTTTTTTTCTCTTCCTTGGTCCAGAGCTTCAACAAAAGTGTGTTCTGTCCTTTTTCCCCCCGCTCCTCATTTGTTTCAAGTCCACTCTTTATTTGGATTAATGAATTCTTGCTTGAGCCTGCCAATTTTCGCCCAGGCGAGAAGAGTACTTGTACTTCATCATGAAGAAAATTCTTCTTGCCCAAGCGAGTCAATTCTCACTTGAGCAAGAATGACACTGAAAATAATCCACTCTCTGGACAACTCTCTCTTAAGCGAGCTGATTCTCACCCAGGCGAGGATGTCATTGCAAGTCACCCGTTTTCCTAAACAATTCTCGCTCAAGCGAGCTTCTTCTAGATTGAGCGAAGATTTCACTGAGAAACTTCCTTTGGATACTTCTAGCTTGAGCGAGATTGTTCTAGCTTGAGCGAGATTGTTCTAGCTTGAGCAAGCAACTAGAAAAAGCTTCATCTTTGCTCTTTTTTCTTGATTTCTTCATAAGTCTTTCAATCCTTTCCTTCCATCCTTGATTACCTGAATTGTTTACAAAAGGTGGGAACAAATGACTCTAATTATCTCAAGACTCACATATATTTTGATTCAATAATTCTAAAATTAGGGGTAATTGCTATCTCATAAATACAATCAAGAGACCATAAGTGACACAATTTCCATATGTAAATTCACTAAATATTGACACTTATCAACAAAATGCAGTTGCAACAAATATTCCAGCTTAGTACAAAGTTCTATTTATCCAGAGAAATATGGTTTTTGATTGAAGTTCACCAGCATTTGTTTTTATCACTAGTACTCGAGTTGTCGTATAACTTAATTTCTTATGAGATGGTTCAATAAGACTTATTACATGACCTGTACCCAGATTTCTTCAAATCGTAGGTATTATTTCATTTTAGTAATATTCTGGTTATTGTCTTTTACAATTAACAAATCTTCTCACAGGTCCTAAGGATGGCCAATTATGACAGCGATGCCGAAATGTCTGATCTGCCTTGGGCCTTGGCCAGACCTTCAGGTAAGCCAACTTCTCAATCAGATCTAAGACGGAATGTTAATCGGAAGTATGGAGTTGATGAGGTAAACGAACCTCCTTCTCGTCTTCCTGGTATCCATTCGTTACTTCCCTTGCCTGGGGGCGATTTGTTGACTGGAGGCACTGATTTAAAGATACGTCGGTGGGATCATTACAGGTTTGTGCTGAACTTTCAATATTTATTTTTCTTGTGAGAATGGTCTGATTGAATCAATTTGTCTTCTTTGTTACAGTCCTGACAGAAGTTACTGTATTTGTGGACCAAACATAAAAGGAATAGGAAATGATGATTTTTATGAAACAAAATCTAGTTTTGGGGTGCAAGTTGTACAGGTAATTTATGTTTCAGTAGGTTGTGTTTTCAAGCTTCTTATTTGTTATGTGCATGAATATTTGCTTTAAGGGCGAGGTTCTCAATCAGCATAGGTACAAAAGCTGGGTTATGGTTTGTGTGACTGAATAAAATATCAATGTAGGTACTTCAACCATCCTAGAGATATGGCCTGAGTTGTTAGCTTTTGGTTGGTTCAGTCCAACCATCCTTTTTCTTCACTCTGGTGTTTTCTGTCCCAACTGCAAGGGATTAGCCAATGATTCCTTTGTTGAACAAGTCAAGAAATTAGACGTACCCAACTATCCTTTTTCGAATATTTGCCAAAATAATTACTTTTCATGATTTTCTTAAATAAAAGTATTGTTCAAGTCAGTCTTCCTTCACAGTTTTTCCTTTGTTGAAACTTTGAGAAAATATTGGTATTTGTTATAGATCAGATTGAGAGGTCATTTCTATATAATGTCTTGTTGAAGTCTTTTTTTTAAACAATGTTGAGGAGAGGAACAAGGGAAAATAAATAGGCTTCAAGAGGGAATGAAGGATAGGATGACAGATTAAAGCATGGGTGGCAGGAACCTTTACATTCTTCAGTAAATACTGTGTATTGAATGCCTGGATCCTTGTTATCCTGCTGAATAATTGACGAGTTATATTCATGGTGCCTTCATAATGCTGTTTTGGATATTCTTCCATCTCTGTCAACTTTTCAACCTCTTAAGATATACAAGTAGCTAAGCTTTTATCTTTTACTCTTATAAACAGGAGACAAAAAGACGTCCTCTTACAATCAAGCTGACAGCAAAGGCGATTCTTGCGGCTGCTGCCACTGATTCTGGTGGTTGCCATCGTGACTCCATTGTTTCTTTGGCTTCTATTAAGTTAAACCAGAGACTCTTACTTTCAAGTGGTAGAGATGGGGCCATCAAGGTTTGGAAGTAAATTTCTGAAGTTATTTTGGTTATTCTGTACATAAGTAGTAGGGTCACATCTTAGTTTAGTCAATATTGTACATGAATTAAGTTATAGGAACTAACCCACCAGGTAGTGATTAAAGCCAGTTTCTGTGTATATTTTTCCATTTTTGTGTACACCTGATCAATACCGTAGGTATTATTATTGATAGTTTCATTGACCTTATCTTATTATACCCTTGAGTAAGTAGTTGGTGATTTCCTCTAACAATGTTGATAATATTAAGCAGACACCTTAATGATTATTTAAATGTACAGAAAGTGAATGAATTCGAGGAGAAAATAGTATGGAAGTAATGTGAATGGAAAAGAAATTGTAAAAATTGTTATATTAAAGATTATTATTATGTTCTTGGTTTTTTTTTTAAGAATGTATGTAAATTTTATTTGAACAGTGAATAATTTTGATATTAAAAGTTTAGAATAAAATAGAAAATATAATGAGTATGAAAATAAGTGTAATATTTTTTTTTAAATTTATTTTAACAT
>Ga0123341_1006495_pt1 | contig 10570 bp, 11 predicted proteins | sample Turbeapinknodule_FD_89959 | JGI IMG/M metagenome (GOLD analysis project Ga0123341, IMG submission 89959) | Root nodule microbial communities of legume samples collected from Mexico - Turtle bean Mexico pink nodule | ecosystem: Host-associated > Plants > Roots > Nodule | place: Mexico: Nepantla...
TGGTCCTCCTTAGCCTATAAAAGGAGGAGCCAACCTCATGTATTGCAAGATTATTGATAGTAAAGTTATGCTGCCAACTTTGTGCCAAGCTTTGCTTCTACCTAGTTTCTAGGCTCTAATCTTAACATCCTTCACCTCTCGTTGGGCTAGCCGAACCTCCCAACTTCCATACACACCATGCACCTTCAAGATCACCATAGGTCTTAGGAGGATCTTGCTCATACACATCCATGGCTTCTGCACCATCTTTCACATGATTCTAAGAAGAACTTCATGAATTTGCCATCACCTTTAGCTTGTTCTCAAAGGCTCCTTCACCTATAAATAGGAGGTACCTAGTGTATTTGACAAGTTAAAATTAATAGAAGAAGAGTTACTTTGCACAAATTTTGTGAGGTGTTAGTGAGGTTAATAATAGTGACACTTTTCCTTTTGCCTTTGTGAAATGAACATTCACATCTACTTAACCACTTGGTTAAGTTAATGTCCAGTGGGGATTTTCCTAAGGTCTTCACTCTTAAATTCCTAAAATGTCAATCTAAGTAAAGTGTCACATCTAAAAATGGCTAAATCTAAAATCAACTCACATCATGTGGTTATCAGAGCTTAGGTTTTTGAGTTTATTTTGCTTTGAGTTGATTGGCACTTTACATTCTTTACATTCAAGTACCTTTAATTTCTTGTCTTTAAATTCAAGTACCTTTAATTCTTGTCTTTAAATTCCAGTATCTTTAATTCTTGTCTTTACATTTTTGCAATTTAAATTTCCAGCCCTTTATATTCTTGCAATTTTCATTCGGCCATTTTATTTTCCATAGCTTTTTTTCACTTTTGGATTTTTATTTTGAGTCTTATTGTGTTATTGCCTTTTTGCTTTGAGTCATATGTTCATTAGTGTTCTAGGAGTCCTTACTTTGATTCTACTTACTTTGCTTTTAATTTTGAAAGTTTGAGAAGTAATTAGAAACTTGTTTTAATAGAAGTAGATTTAAAGTTCCAAACAAAAGATTTCAAGTGTTCAATTATATTGAATCCCAATTTTTTTGTGAAAATTGGAGTTATTGGAAATTATGCATGATTAAAACTATGGACATTTCATTTCCATAATTCAAAAACTAGTATAAAACAAAAGGAAGAAGTGAAAACGCAAATTTGTGGTATCAATTACCAAAGAAAAATATTTTCCAAATTTGGATTCAACTTGATTGGAAAATTGATTTCAACCATTGTGGAATTTTTTAGCCTATTGCTTTAGCAATTTCTAAAGAAAAAGTTTCATTGTTAAAAGTTTAGTAAGTATCTTCGAGTCTTTTTTGTGTGCCTTTTTCTTGATTGTATTTCTTCAAGTTTTGCCATAATCTCTTTCTCAAATCTGGTTTAGCTTTTCTTGCTTAAGCTTTTCTTGTTTGTCTCTTATTTCTTTTCTTTAAGTTTTATGGTGGTGTCCTTTAAGATCAAGTGTTGAAGGCTTTGACCTTTTTCATTTGAGAGTATCTCAACCGCAAGAAAGACCTTTTGTGAAGTGGAAAAATTTCTTTGAAGTTCTTTGGTGTTCTTTTCTTGAATTTCACCAAAAGTAATGCAAATGTGAGGAGTGTTTAAATTGTTTTTACTAATTTTCTTTAGGTGAATCTTTAAAGCCGCAATCATATCTCAAAGCCCACATTTTGGGAGAACTTGTGGAGGTCAAGAAGCGACTTGTCCACAAAGACGAGAAAATAAGCCAACTAGCGAAAAGATTGCAAAGACTAGAAAAGCTCAAGAGAGGCAAATTCAAGAAAGGAGATTAGAGCCGCCAAGAGCACCTAGACCATCCATGCACTATGGGAGTCAAGAACATGATGGGCTAGTGCACACTTTTGCAAAACGGCACCATCAACACCACCACCAAGCACAACATTCTTTTGATTTTGTAAAGTTACCTAGTTTTAGTGGGTCCAATGACCCTACTTTGTATTTAGAATGGGAAGCTAAAGTTGAACATCTTTTTAATGTGTATAAGGTCACCGAGGACCAACAGGTTAGGTTAGCTTCCCTAGTTGTTTTTTACTATGTCAACCAATGGTGGCAACAAACTGTAATGGACATTAGGCTAAACAAGAGGTCAACTGTGGTCTCTTGGAATGATTTGAAAGCATGTATGCACGCGCGGTTAGTTCCTCCTCCTTATAGGAAGGAACTCTTGTTGAAGCTCCAACGACTTCATCAAGGACCTAGGACGGTAGACAAATATTTTAAAGATCTAGAAACAACTTTGACTAAGATAAATATGCATGATAGTGAAGATTCAACGATCACTAGGTTTGTTAGTGGTTTAAGGACAAAAATTAAAGATGTTTTAGAATTATATGAGTACTCTTCTTTAAAGAAGTTGGTTCACCTAGCCATCAAGGTGGAATCTAAAATTTTGAAGAAAAGAACTTTCAAAAATACTCTTAATGATGGTTCCTACAAATCTTAAGGGAAGGATGTAAACAACATTTCTACAAAAACTTCTCCTTCCCATTTTTCAAAAGAAATCATTTCTCACCAAAATGTTCCTAAACTCAATCCTTCTACCTCTACCCCTAAGTCACCCACCAAAACTTCAAGCACAAAATGTTTTAAATGTTAAGGTTTTGGGTACATAGCTGCCAATTGTCCAAATAAAAGAACCATAATGTTACAAGAGTTATATCAATACCAAATTAAAACAAAAACCAAAAGTGAAAATGAAAGAGAAAACGAAGGACAAGATAACACGGGTATCATCACTTCACCTCAAAGGTGTTTTTCTTCCTAGTATTTTTCATTACCTAAACATTCTAAATACATGACATATTTGATTAAGAAGTTTAGGGATGATATTCAAAAACCTCCTAAAGGTTATCACCTTCCAAGAGGATTCTCCCAAAACCATTTCATCCCCAAATATTCTTTCCAAACATGGCCTGTAGCTAGAATTCAACCATGTAATCTCCCTAAGCTTAATGAACATAAGTGTGCTTCAAACCTACCATAAACAAATCATGTGAACAAACTCACTATGTTATTTGTAGAAGTTCTAAATTCGAGGATGAATTCCTTCGAACCTAGGGAGCATGATACAAACCAACAGATGACTAAGGACACAACAAGAACTTCCCAAAAGGGTCAGTTATATCAAGATACAAAGTCAAGTCCCACTAAGCCTCGAGAAAGAATCAACAAAAGAAGAAGAAGCTATAAACCAAAATATCATAAGTTCTTCCTTTTGGTCTTCCTAAAAAATAGAATATGTTTGTAATTAAATTGGGCTCACTTTAGGGGTCCAAAGAGCAAAGATAGGCTAGAATAAGGTACCATTAGCATAATAGGGGGTGTGGGTAGCATTTTAGCTTGTTCCTAGTCCTTTTGGAAGGCATTTTGACCTAGTTTCTAGAAGGACAAGCCTATGATGCTGGTTTGACTTAGTCAAACCCTAAGGCTGCCCATTTTTTCCCTTTTTCCCATCTTTCCCCTTTAGTTTTCTCTCCAAGGCTCCTTCACCTATAAATAGGAGGCCTACCTAGTGTATTTGACAAGTTGAAATTAATAGAAGAAGAGTTACTCTGCACAAATTGTGTGAGGTGTTAGTGAGGTTAGAATTCCTCTTAACATTTAGGTCTTATCTTGTGAGTATTGAGAGCTCTCAAGTGGCGGCTATCTTCACTTATCTTGGAGGCCAATCAAACTCCAAGTGGCGTATTACACTTCTCAAATCCATCACATAAGCTTTCTCTTTCCTTCATCTATTCTTCCATTGCCATTCCATTTTTACTCTTTTTATCATGTTCTTGTTTGGTATTTCTTGTTTCCATTCAGTAATTCTATTTGGTTTCTTTTCCTTGTTCTTTAATTCTGCACCTTCTAATATCATTTTTACCTTATAATTGTCTTTTCCTTTTGCCTTTGTGAAATTAACCTACACATCTACTTAACCACTTGGTTAAGTTAATGTCCAGTGGGGATTTTCCTAAGGTCTTCACTCTTAAATTCCTAAAATCTCAATCTAAGTAAAGTGTCACACCATAAAATGAAAAATCCTAAAATAAACTCACATCAGTTTACAACAATTGGACATTCAATATCGATATGTCCTTGCTTCCCACAGCCAAAACAAGTATAGTTAAAAGAATTAAAATCAATGTTTGATGATTGTAACTTCTACCCATTTTTATTTTTCAAGAACTTACCAAACTTTCTTTTCAGTAGGTTGAATGTCTCAATATCAATATAATCACTGGATTTCAGATCCATTTTCTGTGTTAGGTCTATTAGTGTCTAAGTTCAAGACGGGGAGGGTGAATTGAGGTCATAAAATTTTCGCAAACATAACTGTTTTTGAGTAATCCCGAGAAAAAAAACAAATTGATTTTAAAACGAATAGATTTATTTTCTGATTACTTTATCAAAACCAGAAACTTAACCAGATTAGTTTTAAATCCAGTGAGTGATTTTCCAGAACAGTGTAGGCACTTTAACAACAACAAAGATTAAGAAAGATTTTACAACAAGAAATCCAACTTTGAGTCAACCTATCTTGAAAAGAATATGAATCTTGATCAAAGTTATTTTAAAGATTTTATTACTCTCTTTAAACAACCAACACATAGATTCAGGTATCCACAAGCAACCAAGAACTTTTTTAGAATCTTGAAGAACAGTATATGGCATCCCAAAATGAACAGATTCAATTTTAAAGCAACAAATTTATTTTATTGCAGATTATCAAATATGCAGAATTGAGTGTAGGGATTGAGAAGAAAACTGGCACACACAGTTTATACTGGTTCACTCATTAAGAGCTACATCCAGTCCCACCTCACAACAAGGTGGATTCCACTAAATCAAATAAATTTTTTTACAAATCCTTGTGGTTCTTGAACCCTTCAAGAACAAGGCACACAATGTTGAAAAATCCTATTTCAACAGCACATACACTTCAAGAAACTCTATCAAGAAGTTCTAATACAATCACCTTTACATAAGAAAGAATAAGGAAAGAAAGCACATGAAAAGAGGATGCAAGAAACCTAAAGCAACAACACTTTTCTAAAGCACTATAATGACAGAACCTCAAACCTTGACTAAGGCACAATGAACAAGCACACTTGAAGTTCTTAAGAGAACCTTTCAAGAAAACATTCAAAAACTGTAATCTCTCACTGAAAACTCTTTTATCTGTGTTCAAAAACATAATTGCTCAGACTTTCATCTGAGATGTGTATCTCTTAATATAGAAAATAGTTTATAACAGTTTTTCAAAAAAAAGTTAAAAGATGTTATAAAAAGAACAGATTGAAGTTAAAACAAATGGATTGTTTTTTCAAAAAACAAAAGATAATTTCCAAACCACTTCCAGCTCAGCTTAATTGTAATAAAAGAGCTGAAAAAAAAATTTTGGTGCCAAAACAAAATTTTGGAAAAACCTTTAATAAAAGAGCACCAATACAGAAAGAATCTATTGTTTTATAAAACAAAAAATTTATATTTGTGCAGAAAGCTGATTTTGAGAAAACTTAAGGTAGTTTTTGAGAAACCTCTTAGAGAACTTCTTGTGCTTGAGCTCACTACCTTGGTTAGGGATATGAGGTAGATCACAATGCAAAATGCTACCTTAAACAACCTCTAACCTATATTGATCACTAATTACAATATCATAACCCTTCAAAGCTATTTTCTACATCAAACACACAGTATGACATGTTGTGAGAGCTCTCAATACTCACAAGATAAGACCTAAATGCTAAGAGAGATTCAAACCTCACTAACACCTCACACAATTTGTGCAGAGTAACTCTTCTTCTATTAATTTCAACTTGTCAAATACACTAGGTAGGGCTCCTATTTTAGGTGAAGGAGCCTTGGAGAACAAGCTAAAGGGGTAGGATGGGAACAGGGAAAAAATGGCAGCCTTAGGGTTTGACTAAGTCAAACCCGCATCCTAGGCTTGTCCTTTTAGAAACTAGGTCAAAATGTCTTCCAAAAAGGCTAGGAACAAGCTAAAATGCTACCCACACCCCCTATTATGCTAATGGTACCTTATTCTGGCATATCTTTGCTATTTGGACCCCTAAAGTGAGTCCAATTTATTTGCATAACTTTTCTCTTGTGGAAAAGACCAGAAAGAAGAACTTCTGATATTCTGGTTTATAACTTCTTCTTCCGCTGATGCTCTCTCAAGGTTTGGTGGGGCCCAACTTTGTATACTGAGATGGCTGACCTTTTTGTGAGGTGCTTGATGTGTCCTTAGTCATTTGTTGGTTGCTTTGGTTTGTATCACTTTATGACCCAATGAATGCATCAATTCAGTTAGGATTTCCTAGAAAAAATGGTCAGAGAACTACTGGTCAATAACCACCATAAAGAACCAGTCAATGGTCAATGCAAAAGAATCTGTTTCTCTTTCCTTGTCATAACTGTGATCCTGAATCAGAAAAACAACATGTTAAAACGAAAAACAACATATTGAAATTTTTACTACAAAGGAAAATTTATGCTAATAATTCCCAATTCATTTAGCAAAAAATTAAATCATTTTTTAGCAAGGGATTTAGTAAACAAATCAGCCAATTGTAATTCAATAACAATAAATTTGATTTCACAAGATCCATTAGCTATATGTTCTCGTAGAAAATGATGTCTAATTTCAATATGTTTAGTTCTTGAATGCATAACAGGATTCTTGGTCAGATTAATGGCACTGGTGTTATCACAGAGAATAGGTATTTTATTGAAAATGATACCAAAATCATTTAGTTGTTGTCTTAGCCATAAGGTTTGAGCATAACAACTTTCAGCTGCTATATACTCTGCTTCTGCTATGGAGAGAGCAACACAAGCTTGTTTCTTACAGTTTCAAGAAATTAGACTTGATCCTAATATGTGGCAGTGATATGAATCAAAAATACATGAAAATGACCAAGGATGCTATACTTGAAGGGTCATCTCAACAAGCAAATAAAGAGGTCATCAATAGGAGGAATGGTCAAGGACCACAACACTTGAAGTTCTTCTTATTAGTATTCTTAATATGGAGGCCCAAGCCCAAAGCCCAAGCCAACACATGATTTCATCATCCATCATGCCTTAGAAGAAAATAAGAGCAAGGGCACAAGCATTAATAAATGAGCATCAATGGATGTCTCTTTTTGTAAATTCTTTTTAGTATTTTTTAAAGGAAGGTATAGATGTAAAATAAGGGGTGCTAATGTACAAAATCAAGTCACACCTTCCATGTGACATAAATAGTAGGTCTAGTGTAGTTTTAGGAGGTGCCAAAGTAGGAAAGCAAGTCACACTTCTCATGTGACTTGTTTTGGCTCCAATTTTGAATAGTCTAGTTTTTGAATTGTGCCTTTTCATTTTCAGCCCTCTTATACTATAAATAGAGAGACAATGCTCATGTAAATTCAGAATTTGAATTTTAAGAAAGATTACTATGCATAAATTTGTGTGAGTTGTGAGAATTGCTGCTCCTTCTTCTTGTCTCATCTTGTGAGTGATTGGGAAGCTCCAAGTGGCGGCATTCAAGCAGTTATCTTGGATCATCACCTCCAAGTCGCGCGTTCATCTATCCCATGGACTACAACCACATAAGTCTTTCTCATTCCATCTGCATTTCCATTTCCTAATCATGTCTTTGTAATTTCAATCGGTAGTTTGTGTTCTTATGTTGTGTTCTTCATTTCAATCGGTTGTTCTTGTTCCTCTTGTGTTCTCCTTTTCAATTTTGCACTTGTAGCTTAATTTGATTCGGTAATTGTGTTTCAATTCCTTGTGTTGTTTTCGGTTCCATGTGGAATGGCACTCAATCTTGAGTTTGGTTCATCTTTTGGAAGGCTTTGTTCTCCAATGATGTTTCCTTAAGTTCCTCCACTTGTACCGATTTGTTTGTCTTTGATTATAACTCCTAATCGTCATCATTCTTCACATATATTGTTGTGTTCATATTCTGGAAAGTGTTTATGCTTGTTTCAACTCACATCAGGCAGGTTCTACTTGTACTCTTCATATCAATCTTACAGCCTGCAAAGTATGAATCAGAAGAACCAGTTAGATTTAATGATACATTACTTGAATACCACAAGCCAACATCCTTGGTTCCTTATAAGTGTTTCATAATCCTTTTGGCGGCATTGAAGTGTGATTCCTTTGGAGTAGACTGAAACCTAGCACACATGCATACAACAAACATTATGCCAGGTCTGCTAGCAGTGAGATATAGTAATGAACAAATTAAACCTCGATATTTGATTTGGTCAACCAATTTTCCAACAGAATCTTGGTCAAGATGATAGTTTGAGGAGATTGGTGTGTTGATTGCTTTGCATTTGTCCATTTCTAATTTCGTCAGCAAGTCCTTACAGTGTTTAACTTGATTTATGAAAATTCCATCCTTAAGTTGTTTAACTTGAAAACCAATAAAGTAGTTCAATTCTCCTATCATGGACATTTTGAATTTGCTCTTCATAATTTCCACAACTGTTTCACATAGATTCTCATTTGTTGACCCACGGATAATTTCATCCACATAAACCTGAACAAGTATTATGTCTTCTCTTTTATTTTTTATGAGCAAGGTCTTATCAGAAGTGCCTCGATAATAACCCTATGATAGTAGAAAGTCACTTAGCCTCCTATACTCTAGGGGCTTGTTTGAGTCCATAGAGTGCTTTCTTGAGCTTGAACACGTGTTCTGGATATTTGTAGTCCTCAAATCCTAGACGCTATGAAACAAACACTTCTTCATTGATATATCCATTTAAGAATACACTTTTCACATCCATTTGGAGTAAGCTGAATCCTTTTATGCATGAAAATGCTAAGAGAAGTCTGACTGCTTCAAGTCGTGCTACTGATGCATATGTTTCATCGTAGTCAATTCCCTCTTCTTGGTTGTATCCTTTGGCTACCAATCTTGCCTTATTTCTTGTAATAACTCCATGTTCATCCATTTTATTTCTGTACACCCATTTTTTTCCTATGATATTCATATCAGATGTTCTCGGAACTAGAGACCATACTTCATTGTATGCAAACTGATTTAGCTCTTCATGCATAGCTACTATCCAATTGCTGTCCTGTAGAGCTTCCTCCAGATTTTTAGGCTCCACTTGTGAAATGAAATCCATTGTCTCACAGAGGTTGTTCAGAGAGTTCCTAGTTGAGACTCCTCTTTCACATTATGAAGTGTGAGATCTTTGGGAGTTTTCCACTCTTTAGGGAACTCTGCAGAAACAATAGGTTATTTGAAAACATGTGAGTCCTTTGCATTTATATCAATCAGATCATTTTTATGAAGCACAGTTCTTAAATCATCTAATTTAAGTTCATACGTGACAGGTTTAGGCATATAGTTATCAGATTCATCAAACACAACATGCATAGATTCCACTATAGTTAGCAATCTTCTGTTATAAACCAGATAAGCATGACCATTCAAAGCATATTCGATGTGTATACCTTCATTAGATTTGGGATCAAATTTCCCCATATTATCTTTTCCATTATTTAAGATAAAACATACTAGTGCAGAAATGCTAAACAAGGGCTCCTTATTAAGTGCGGTTTTACGAACATACGCACTCGTAAAAAACGCGATGACATTTTTTAAATTAAGTTCATTTACAAATGCAGCTATTTGTAACAACCGCATTCGTAAATCAAGCGCTATGATTTACAAATGCGGCTTTTACAAATAGCCGCATTCGTAAAGCCTTTTTTACCCTAACTCACTTCAGAAACGCGCCATTCACGTACTCTTTCTTTCTCTAGAAGCGTTTCTCCATTCACTCTGCTCACATTTGCACTTCGCGTTCCTCTGTTCTTGAACCTTTCGTTCCTTCGTGGTAAGTTTGTGAGCTCTCTTTCAAATCTTTCGTGCCTTCACCAATGTATTTTTCGTTCATATATACTGTTCATCATACTGTTGCATTGACTCATTGATACTGTTGCATTGCTTTCGTAGTTCCTTTCTTATTGCATGTGTGCTCCGTCGCTGCTTCCGCGTCCACCGCCTCTCGTCTGCTGTCGTCGCCATGCCACCTTGGGAACATTGCCTTCACACACAAGGTTGGTTGTATTTTTTGAATTCTTTTTATGTATTATAATTTTTATTTTTTAAATTTTTTATTATTTAATGTTTGTTTAAATTTTAATTTATATTATGTTACTTCTTAGTATAGAATAGAATTATCATGTTTGTATTGAGTCCGGGGGTGTTCGACCCTCGACAAACACGTTAGGTAGAACATTGATTAAAAATCACTTGCATGACTATTTCAGAATAGAATGGATCGAAATTGGATTAATTCTCTTCACATAAGTGATGAGTACGAAAGAGGAGTAGAAGAATTTATACAATTTGCACAACGTAACGCAATTAATAGTGGTCATGATGGAGCAAGATCAGGTGTTTGTGCGTTAACGGTTTAAATGGAAGGATTGATGGAAGAGGCCCAAGCACAAGCCCCCATGCAAGCCCACCAAAGGGTAGATTTGGGCCAACCATAGAGTTATGGCCAAGAGGATCCAAGAAGACGTTCTTTTACATGTTCAAATGCCATAA
>Ga0123341_1006498_pt1 | contig 10569 bp, 6 predicted proteins | sample Turbeapinknodule_FD_89959 | JGI IMG/M metagenome (GOLD analysis project Ga0123341, IMG submission 89959) | Root nodule microbial communities of legume samples collected from Mexico - Turtle bean Mexico pink nodule | ecosystem: Host-associated > Plants > Roots > Nodule | place: Mexico: Nepantla...
ATTGTATATATTTGGATAAAAAAAATTTAAAAGTTTAATGTTCTATTACTTTCAAACCAATCAATCTTATCCAAATATATATTTCAACTCTCTTTTAAATTATTACTTTTTATGTAATATTACATTTTAAAAATAAATGAGTGGAATAAATTTGGTTTTTCTGAAGTGAGTTTTTGTTTTTATTTAGTGTCATTTAAAATGCTTAGATGAAAGATCGTAAAATGTCAATGTTTTAATAGATTTAAAATAGGCCATTTCTTTTTTACTTGAATGCATTTAAAAATAATAAATTTATGCCGATTAAAATTGTTAATTAAGTAAATTCAATTTTCTCAATTTTATGTAAAAAATAATTTCATCCTCTAAATTATCCTAGATGGAAAACTTCAATTGAAAGAAATGTGTTTCACGTGAATACTTTTTTTAAAGTTTAAAGATCAAGTGACGTGTTAGGAAAATCAGATTGACAATGAATAAAATATAAATTACATAAAAGAGTGTTTAGGAAATGAGTTTGTTGAATAGGTAAAATTAGTTAAAAAGAAATTTATTTAGACCATTATAAATTATTTTCTCTTCTTATATTTAAGTATGAAATAATTACAAGTTTATTTGCAATTTTTCAAAATAAGAAAATTATAATGTTTACTTTTCAAGTAAACGATTAAAAGAAAAAGGTATAAACCAATTTTATAGTGTGATGCAATCACAAATTATTATATATGATAACTTTTTTAATTTTGACAATATCTACTTTATTCACAAAGCTAAGGTTTGTAATTAGTACCATTAGTTTATTACGATTATTATGTACTTTGGCTAGTCGATGTGGGACATTTTTGTTACTCCTAATAGTGACAAGCGTGAAGATGGAGCTGCATAAACAAGAGCTACCAGTTCCACCTATTAATCAAAATCAATTGCATTATTACTAATTTGCAACGTATATGGGACCTCCATGGAGATTTCACATCTTACAACTAATCTTCCTCGTGATTGGTTTGTAATTTGAGTCAACACCAAGAAATTCTTTATCCTAACATGGTACTATTCAATTCAGAGTGTATACAAGTATATTACAGTACTTAAGCAATCAGCTTATTACATTTTTCTCGAATTCATCTGACACGCTTGCATCTTCAGGTAGTGGTGTCTGGTAATAACAGTAGCTATTTTGTATCTTATGCGTGTCAACTACTGAATTGTCTTCGTGTAGGGGTAAGCCAACAAACCATAATTTTATTGGTTGAAACTAGATGTGGAACCATCTTTCTGGCCATGCTTCTATTTGCAGGTGAAGGGTCAACTTTGATTTGCAAGTTACAACGAATCAGAGATGAATGAATAGTGATCAATTCAAAGATCAATGTTCATAAATTGAGGGGGTACTTTGCATTATGAGAAATTGGTTACAACACGCTTCGTGGTGTAAGTAATGGTCTAATAGATCAACACTTTTTGATATTATTATTACGATAAGACTCTTTTTAAAGTAATCTAGGAAGAACATGATTTCTTATACAGGGTTATTGTCCACACTCTAATCTGAAATTCTTTGAAGTCTCTTCCATTATTTCATGACTGTACAATAAATATCACTGTTCTTAGTTACCGGAAAAGATTAAAAACTACAGACACACAACTCATTCCTGTGCTGTACAGATGAGAAGATTACAGGAAAAAAAAAACAAAAATCCAAAAGCAAAGAAAATGTGTCATGACTCATGAGCATAGCTTTGGCAAAGATTTTGTATAACTATTGCCTGATGCTTTTGATTTTGTGATCTTTGCCATTTGAACTTGCATTTTCCTACAGAATTTCTCTAATTCCATGACCCTCCACTGCATTCCTTGTAAATGTGCTTTGAGTTTCTCATTATCTGTAGAAAGATCAAAATTGCCAGCATACAACACAACCTCTTCACTGGTTTTATCTTTCTTTACCTTTTGAGCAGCCCCACTGGAGCTGCAAGGTGAATCGTTGTATGAACTTGTACTGGGAGTAACATGGAGTAAATTTTTTAGCTTATATTGTTGAGAGATAAGAGCCTGAACTGCGGATTTTGAAGGAAATTTTTTGTTCTGAGATAGGTGTAGGCAAGCTTGGGGTGAAAGCTTTTCGTAATTTAAAACGCAGCATATCTTCATTCTTTCTTCCTGTGACAATTGAGCATGTACCTATAACAATAATAGTCAGTTCAACAACTCAACCACACTATATTTGAATAGGCCATTAATTTAAAGGCAGATTCAATTTTCTCACTGCGCTACACATATATTATATAAGCATTTCCGATGAATTAATAGAACAAATCTCAGTCAAATACTTAAACATATGACTGAAGTCACATGTGTCCAAATTTAAATTAGAAAGTAACTCTTCTTGTAGATAATGTATTCCACATAAAAAAATCATTATGTATGGTAAGTTTGTTGACTGATGCAATAACTACTTGAAAGCCTTAACAAAGATGATTTCTTATCAGTTGACCATGTGTACAATGCATACAAATTAAACTTTATCTGAATCAAGTAGTAACCATATGACTGAAGTTAGATACTTCCAACATTAGAATTAAATTGGAAAGAATTATTAACTATTATACCTCAAGATACATGTCAATTGCATGGTAGATCTCATCATAAGAATCTCTTGCGGAATCTGGAAGTGCTGTGGCAAGAGCCAAGAACTTGGAAGTTTTCAAACAAGGATCAGGGGCTATTTCTGCTGTATACAAATCTATTAAACTAGCAACTTTCCTCATCCGAATGGGAGTGACTGGACCATTCCCTCGCCGCAAGAATGCCTTTAAAAATCTCAAAACAAGGTTCACATCATACAAGTAGCTTATTCCATAAGGAGATGGAACAAGCAAATTGTCCAAGGTTGCTTGATCCAATTGGGAACCAATCATAGTCTCCAACTTATTCCTGCTACATTTGCTTATATTTAAACCTAAAGTAACCCTCAGAATCCCAAACAAAGTCTTGCAAGGAACACAACTTAGATCCATATCAGAATGCATATCTATGACCATTTCTATTATCTTGCTCTTCTCATTTGTAGTAGAAGTGGAAAATTTAGCCTTCTGATAGTAGATAAGAAACCTGCTGATCAAAACATGGTCCATCTTTCGCGCAAGCATTGACTTAACCAACATTGCAACCAACAAGGGACTCAAAAAAAGGAGATCTTCAAACCACCATGTCAGACGAGTGAAACTTGTTTTTGCACTCTCAGTGCTCTTAGAGTCACATGAAAACCGAATCCAAGAACTATCTGTGGAACTAGTTGATGGACAGGGACTTGCTTCACTAGCCAAAACCAACCTCCCCACAATAGTGTCCAAGCATCTTTCTACCATCACCGAACAATCTAGAACTAGTAAATTCTGGCACTGCTTCAAAGCAATCAAAACATCTGACCAAGTCCAATAGTTGATCTCTTGGAGTGACTTTTCAGTTAGCTCCAACAAGTTAGATACATCAGCCACTGGTTCCTTCATTTCCATGTACTCAGCAGCACAACGCGCAAGGAACAAATTTGAAGGACTTATATCAGCTGTTCCATTATTGTAACAGAATTTTAACATAAGCTCAAAACCTTCTGCTCCTCCTGGAAAATCGTGAAATATTACTTTAAGCTTTCCTGTGGCACCACTAGACTTTCCAAATAATCTAGCAAACTTGTTTGAATACTGTGTAATAACACTCTGCAAAAGCACCCATTTAAGACCAAGCTAGATGATTAATAAACAATAGAAGAAATAATGCACCATGGAACAGCTAGATAAAAAAGAAATAGCAGCAAACTATTAAAGGGCAATTATTTTATTTTATTTGTGTGGAAAGAACAATTAGAGACAGTAGATTTAGTCAAATACCAAAATAACTGGCCAAAAACATGGAACAACTGGAGCACATAGACTAAAAAAAGGACAAGTAAAAAAGGGGAAACGGAGAGAATGAAGGGAAAGTTCCACTCCAATTAAAGCTCTGAAACCAAAAGAAGGGATTGGAGTCGTTATAAACAATAAATTATAAGTAAGTGTGAGCAGTAAGGACCCCTATTCAGAAATCATCTGGCATGGAAGGATATAGAAAGTAAATAAATGGCATGAAAGCAACCCTTGGTCTCTCTCAGAAAAAAATGTGAATAAAACAAACAAAACGAAGGTGAGAACATTTAAGGCTCGGAAGACCATAGCAGCAGCATTTAATGTGACATGCAACATGTAAAAATAAAAACAAAAACAAAAGATGAAAAGGTGACTCATGCTTGTGGTTAGTAAAAATGGAGATGGAAATTATTGCCGGGATGGACAAACAGAAGTTGCCCCACCTCACTGCTATGTAGGTGCAAATTAATGATAGGCGGAAAGCTACATACACGAATCATAAAGTAACTCAAGGTTTGCCACTACTACTAGCTAGAAAGCAGAAGAGAGAAAGAAAAATTAAAAATTGCAAAGTATAAAACCACTGAACCATAATTATTCTATATTCATGAGTATATCAGCATTTAGCATGAACTCACTGAACTGAAACCATCAACCAATTATGATGAAAAAACTAACCATGTGACTAGATCCTGACCCAATGGAAAAGGGAAAAAAAGAAGAAAGGGTTGATAATTTACAATAAAGGTAAAACATAGAAGAGGAATAAAAAATGAAAAAAGTGAATCATTGTCCAACAAAATTCTCCCTTTTATTTGGCGAAATTGTAACCAAAGTTTTGAAACAAAAGTTAATAAGATTTTCAAAACAGGAGTATTAAGCCAAACAATAAAGAAGATAGAGAAAGGGTTACCTTGTCCACCATGAAGGTCTCTTCTCCATTTACATCCACTTCAAGGTTGCAGCAGCAAGCTTCCATAACTTAAAACAAATAAAAACAGAAGAAAAAAAACTAAAGCACAAGAATACAAATCAAGGGTCTTCTGAATTGGCTTGCTGGGACTTATCTTACATGAAAGATAATCCAAGAAAGGGAGATGCATGAGAAAGCCAAACTGGGGAGGGAAGAGGAAGGGGAAGAAGGACTAACAAGATCATATTCTGAGACTAACAAAAGAAGACAAAGCAAAAGTGGTCACAACACTGGTCCTTGTAATGGGGTTGTACTAGTCAATTGGCGCAGAAGTAATGTGGTTCGCCACAGGACACAACAAAGACAAAGCTCGAAGTGAATGAGAAGCAACAAGGCATATAAAGACAGAGGGTGAAATATAATATGTGTAGACGGGTTATGAGTCAGAGAGAGCACACACCACAACGCAAGCAAGAGCAAGAGAGAGAGAAAATAATTATATTTTGGTGTGTGTGTATATAGATATAGATATCATAGATATTATTATACCATAATATAGCACCGAACCTTCTGACATTCCTGCAAAAATAATATTACTACTAGCCTCTTAAATAACAGCATATTTTATGACTAATTCTGATTTCTTTTTCCACAGCAAGTCAGAGAAAAAATTAAGAAAAATAAAACTTAGAACTTAAGCTTTATATCTGGCTTGACTCTTCTCTTGTTTGTTCCATCTTCACTGCTGCAAGAGTTTTATATATGTGCACCAACACCACCATGAGGGTCCAATATTGTAGTGGCCTAGGTGCCCCCAACACCTCTCACTTTTTCCTTTTCTCTGTCAACTATCATGTAATTGACCAAATTTACTATGCATACCTTTTTTTTCTGGGCATGTGCTTCTTCTGGGACCAATTCACGTTCTTTTATTTACCCCACCAAGCCACCAACCAGTTCCATCACTAGTTTTATGGTAATGATAGTATAGATAAATATTATATATATTGCAAAACTTAAAGCAAGCGTCGATATGTCCGAGTGGTTAAGGAGACAGACTCGAAATCTGTTGGGCTTTGCCTGCGCAGGTTCGAATCCTGCTGTCGACGTTTTTAATTGTTTTTCTTTTGTAACACTCGTCTTTATTTACAGAAGACAATGTTCTCTTTTTCTTAATTTATTATTTATCACTAATTCTATAGTAAAGTAAGAAAAGCTTTCCCTGTCCTTTTTATTGTTTTTTGGTAATGAATGTTGATAAAGTCTTCTATTTCTGTGAGTATATTGGATAACTATTTCCTAATTTAGAACTAGTTTATACACATTTTAAAATAAATTGGCCAAGTTATATGAGAAAATTTTAACAAAATTAGTTTATTCATATAATAATTTTGAATTTATATAAAAACTAAATTAGTATTTTTATACTTTTTGTTAGAAAGTTCTTATGGAAAATTTGGAGTTTGTTTTATAAACTTTGTTCTATTGATGTCATAGAAGGTGGTAGATAGTATTTTAATTTTTTAAAGAGATTTTTTTTTTGTCTGTGTTGGGTGAATTGGAAGAATATATATAAATTCAATATTTATAAAAGTTTAAGTGTTAATAATTGTTCTTGTACAAAGGAATTGAGAGAATTTTTTACTGATTGAATAATTAACTCTTTTGTTTTGGTCGGTCTTTGCTTTCTTTCTTCGCTCCTTACTCTATTAACTCCTTCACTTTTGTTGGGCTTCACTTCCTTCCTTTGGTCCTTACTCTTTATCTTCAACTCTCGGTCGGGACGACACCTGCAAAAAGTGTTCTGACGCTCAAGTAAGTTACATAGGAGGTTGTGGGGAGCAAAAAAACAATTTATTTTGTCTAATATATATTCTAAAGATTGCTCCTAAGGTTACTCATTTCATTTGGAGGTGTGCACAAGATAAGATGCCCACTAAACAAAACTTGTACAACAGAAGGTTACTGAATGCTGATGAGGTACAATGCCTTGTATGTTTTAAAGCATAAAAGTTCATGTATTAGATTCTATTTACTTGTGTAAAGGTGGAAAACTTATAAAAACACTATTATGCTTGGGTGAGAAGGGTATCTTGCTCTCCATGTCATATTATTGTTCACTGTTAGCAAAATGAATCTTGGATGGAAAATGCACATAGTAAAAAGATGTGGTATTTCATCTAGTGTGCATTCTTATGATGAATATGATAAAAAAGAAATGGAGTGGTGTTTAGAAATAAGATATGAGACGAGGAGGAATTGCTACAACAAATTAGCTATGTGGTATGGTCATGGATGAAGATTAAGATCAAATCTTTTAATTTCCCTTATTTGATGTGGAACTTCATCTTGGGTTTATGTTTGCTAGTTGGTTAAGGTAATGTGAGTGTCAATATTGTTGGGGGAAGCAAAAAGTTGTCAAGTTTTAGTAGTATCTTATATTATCTAGAATTCTATAAGAGTATATTGTTTCTCCTTTTGGTTTTGAGTTGCTATATTATAGTTGTTGAGCATATACCGTTAAGAAATGTTAGCTAACAAATGACAAGAAAGGTGATGATGTTTTTAAGAAGGGAATGGAGAAAGGTTTGTACATATGGTATTGGTATTGTAATTCCTGTTATGATGTTGTTGTGAGTACAATTATACAAGAAACATGGAATGTGTATGAAGGGTATTGGTGTTGGAATATAAGTTTATCAATTGGCAAAGACTTAAAGTTTGATCTTAGAGGAGAATCCTTCACAATTTATGTACTAATAGGGTATGTAACAAATGCAACAAGTTGTTTTGTTTGGGTGTGTTTTCTATTGACTTGCATTATGCATTATCACAAGGAATGTGTTTGGTTTTTTAGGGAATTCTTTGAATTGTATGTCGTTATGCAATGGTGGAGGATAAAATGCATTCAACTAGTTGTGTGTTTTTGGTGCAATATACCTTGGTCCTCATGTTTACGTGTTATGACAAGTATTTGATATTGTGGATACAACTTATACTTTTCCTTTAGTCATAAATGAAGTTCCTCTAATAAGTCTGTGATGGAAGGTGGTGAAGGATGGTGAGAAGTTGTAATGGTTTTGAGGAGAAGAGGTTATGATGGGGTGGTGAAGTAATTATGAAAAGCAAATTAAACATTAATGCTCATTTTTTGTGTCATTGCATAGAGTTGTTATAGTGAGTTTGCAGTGTAGCTACTATGAAGCTAATACAATTTACTTGTGAAGTTATTAAAGTGACGCATGATCCTAAAATCATGGTGTGTGGTTGTTAAGATGCTAATGAAGATGTAACAAGAAGGTAAAAAAGGAATTGAGAAGCTATTATACAAATCAAGAAATTATGGTGATATATTTTGGTAAAATGGTTGAATGAGTAAAGATTATATGGTCACCACATTTGACCATAATAAGGGAGTGGTCCAGGGATTTTTACACTTTGAAAAAGTTAAGCAAGAGCGATCTTAGATTATAGTTAAAGCTTCATTGGGGGTGTGGAGGCCATGCAAGCTAGAAGACTATATTTGAGGGTTACCCCAAGTCATATGAAGAAATGGTATAGATTATTAGATCTTGGCTAGTAGGCTCAATGGATCATTACAATGTGTGGTTGGGGTTGTTATGGATAATGGTGTCTTTAGTGAATGAACAAGTTGTAAAATGTGCATTTGAAGTTGAATTATGGAAGTTAAAGGTGTCACCAAATATAATTTTTCTAGATGAATCAAGCAAATAGTTATGTTCATTCTAGGCACAACAACAATAAACTATATCACATATTTTTTCGCAAGAGTTATGTCTAAGTGTTATGTATAACTAAACTTTAAGATAATGTATCGTTAAGATTTGATATAACATTTCATACAGTCAATGTGCTTCAAAACTAGTAAAAATAAATAAAACTAAAGCATTATTTGATGTTCAATTGTATAGTGTATGTAGTTAAAAAGAAATAAACATGTTTGTTTAAAGTGATCTATTTTATAATGAGGCTCTACTACATGACCTTTTTTTCTCTACATGATTTTTCCTAAAAGAATACATAAATAATTTTTCTAACTCATTCACACATGATTCCTTTCAAATCATGGTTGTTTGTTATTTTAGTTGGGAGAAAAGTTGGAATGAAAGGAAGTCTTGAGATATTTAAAATAAATTAATTAGTGAATTTCTCACATGAGGTAGTTATAAATTCAATATTGTGATTTAATGGAGAATGATAATGTGGGTTAGATCATGCAAGTTGACACATCAATCCATAATAAAATAATACAAGGTGAATTTAGTAGTTTAGTCTCCTAACTTACATAGACTCATTCCCATAATCATACAAGTGAAAGTGTGGACTAACCTTTTTCATATAAATCATATATTTTTTTTTCTTTTTTAATAGTTTATTATTATGTATAATTATTTATACGTTGAAAATGTATGAACATTTTTATTCATTACTTCAACCATGTCATATTAGTATATATTCATTATTTTATTATTATCATATTAATATGTCTTGTATAATATTTTTTTTACTTGTAATAATAATAAAAATTTAATATCTAAATTTGTATTTTACTGGTTTAATATCACTTTGCTTGTAATAAATATTTAAATTTTATATATTCAAATTTAAGAAGAAAAAATTGTTAATAATCTTCTTGAGTTAATAGTAAATGAAATTCACAATAGACTAAAAATAAGCTAGTTCATATTACAACCTCTAGTTAAATAGCTTAATTAATGTAAAAAGGAAAGATATAAAGACTAAGGCACTGTTTGTTTCCGGATGTGATCAAGGAGAAGGGAGGGGCGAGTGGGTGAAATTCCTGTTTCGATCTGTGTATTTGAAGATGTGGGTGCGGATGAGAGAGTGAGGTGGAAAACTTTTTTCCTCATCGTAAAACTGAGAAGATTTGGGAGGATTATAGGTGACAAAAAGGACACAAATAGCATTTTACTTTCGTACCCTTTAAACACTTTGGGCACATGTGAATGGGTTTACAATGTGTTACACAATAACTTTTCTTCTTTATTACACTGTTTAGTGCTATAAATTGCAAAAGAATCTTGACCAAAAATTTATTTTGACCAGAAAACTGTAGACCCTGTAAATGTGAAAGTGAACTTGTGTTTGCTATAAATGAAATTAGGTTTGATAGTTATGTTTGTTGTGCCTAAAACGAACGAGAGAGAAGTGGATTGAGTAAGAGAAAACTCACTAGTTTGAGAAAGGAGAGCGCATTAGTTTGTCTTCATTTTTTTGAATTTTCCAGAATCAATTTTCCTATTTTTGTACATGGTGCATAATCGATTTTCCACTTTTTCAAATGGTGCAGAATCGATTTTCCATTTTTCCAAATGATGCAGAATCATTTTTTGATAGAAGTGATTTGGGATAATCGATTTTGTGGATTTTAAAGGTAGATAGAGAGTCGATTCTCCTTTATGTGAGAAAAATGTTTGATTCTGATATGTTTTTTTATTTTTTCAGATTGAATCTTGGGCCTCTTGAAGCATCTTGGGTGTGCTTATTTGCTTCTCTTCAACACACGATTTCTTCTTCTTCTTTCCGGTGCTCTTCACCCTTCAAGTAAGTTTTTTTTTTTTTCTAAATGTATTTAGAGTTTTTTATTATTATGTGTTGTTACTGTTTTTAATTTTTAAAAATGTATTTACATTCTTTCTCTATATATTTTTATTTTTAATAAATATATTTATATTCTTTTATATGTGTTTATTGTTTAGTTTATTTTCTTGTTTA
>Ga0123341_1006500_pt1 | contig 10567 bp, 6 predicted proteins | sample Turbeapinknodule_FD_89959 | JGI IMG/M metagenome (GOLD analysis project Ga0123341, IMG submission 89959) | Root nodule microbial communities of legume samples collected from Mexico - Turtle bean Mexico pink nodule | ecosystem: Host-associated > Plants > Roots > Nodule | place: Mexico: Nepantla...
ATAAAAAAAAGATATTTATTTTTTTTAAAAAATTATTTTTAAAATATTTTATATACTATAATATATATATATATATATATATATATATATATATATATATATATACAGCTATATAAATGGTCTCGTAAACCAATTTTAAAAAGTAAGCACAGTGAAACTTTAATCTTAAAAAGATAATTTAAATTATATATTTCCATAAAAGAAAAATAAAATAATAAGAAAATGTTAAAATATAGTGGTTCAATTCAAATCCAAAACACAGTTCCCAAAATTCGTGATTATCCACTGCAACCTCCTTACTGTCACGTGTAGAAGTGTTGCTGAGTGGAGCCAGGCAGGTACACTTGTTCAATGTTTTTTGTCTATGTTTCAGAATCACCCCCTTCTTCACCACCCCTTTCTGCTTTTTATTTTCCTTTTCCATTTACTACCCCTGTCGGTGTCTTTTCAATTCTGGGACCGAATAACAAGGATATACACAAATGCATTCCAACTCATTCATCAGAAAAAAGTACAGAACAAAAATGGCATACCAAGAATAATAATAACACCATATAAACCAGTAGTAACAGTGGTATATTGATTCAGAATGAAATAGAATTACAGATACAAATTAAAGCACATTGCCATTTCTTTAGGTACATAGCTTAGCCCAAAGAGTAGCAATAAATGATGATGATATGTGATTATCAACAATACAAGAAGCTGAAATGAAATCTGTATCAGTACTTAGGTGGGAACTTTATGGTAGTGATATATTGAACAATGAGAGCAATAAAAGTATAGGTTAAAATGATTAAATGTCACGGTCTCTGGTGCACTCTGAAGGTACTTGGGGATAGCGTTTGCGATCAGTGCAGTAGTTGTAGATGGTGTATTTGTTGCGTACCCAAGCCAGTTTTTGCCACTGAGCAGCATCAAGGTCACGGAACTCTGGTTGATCCCACCACTTCTTGCCTTGAGTGTCACAGAACTTGGCATTCACTGATGCCTCACACCCATCAATGTGGAAGCCCTTGTAAGAGGCTATGAAGGGAGCTTTGGACCAATCTGTTTTCTCCAAACCACCCCTTGTGGCCCAGTCATCAGCATTCCACAAACTATTGTATATCTTCATTGGTTGATTGAAGGGGAACTTCACTCCCAAGTCATTGCTGTTCTTGAACACCCTTATTGGGTAGTCATCCACAAAGAATCTGCACAACCCCATTTGCCTCTCTTTTAGTAATGATAACAAAAGTAATTATTGTATTCTCTTTGATACAATAGAGTCAAACACTGTTTATTTTTATATTGAGATCACAGACGTTTAGTGACAAAATTGTTCATTTAAAAAACTTCACTGACTGATCTTTTAGAATAAGTATAAATGTTTTTGCTACTACAAAGTGTTTGTGTTGGGGGTCCATGATAATGGGAAGGTGAGAAATTGTCAAGATAAAGGCAAGGTGAAATTGATGAACTATAGGGTACTCACATAATCTGGTACATGTTCCATAGCACTGAATATCTGTGGTATTGAGTTGTAGGGTCAAACCAGAGGTAGATTCTCTGTTCTCTGTCACCTTTGCCTCCTGTGAACACATTTGTTTGTAAAATGTATGGTTGCCCAGTTCTGTTCCCCAAGAACTCAAAGTCTATTTCATCGTGTTCTGCGGTTGTGGATGATAACTGCATAGTTCCAATCACAGCCAAAAGGTTACACAACAGCAAAAAAATGGTACAGAAAATTAAAATCATAACAAACATTATTTTCTTACATAGAAAGCAGTGACTGTGCCAGCTGAATCACCAGGAACCAATTTTATACACATGCTGAAGTGACCAAACAAGTATGACCCTTTGGACTGGAAGCCAGTACCTGTTCAAATTGCATGAGTAAAAACTATAATGATAAATTTTATAACCAAGTTGCATTCACTGCATATCATATCATATCACATAGTAGCACAGTAACAGTTATAGATAGATAGATACCTGTGTACTTGTCGAGATGAAGCTGAATCTCAGAACCTCCATTGAGATATTGGATGTGATCAAAGGCCCAAGTAGGCACATAGTTTCTGCCAAATGGCACATCAATTGGTGTCCTTGGATTGGCAGCGAAGGAAGCAGAAGCTAGTGATAACAGAATCAGACAAGTCCACAAAGAAGAATCCATTTTTCTTTGTGTTTCAACTTTGCTATGATATGTCCTTGTTGTGCATTCCAAAGGGTATATATAGGCACCAGACTCTGCTCGGACCTCTGTCTTGTAGGGCTATAACGCGCTTATAGCTAACCTTCACGGCTGGCTTGTGATCAATGACTTTTAACAGAATTATAATAATGTTCATTGTATTTGAGACCTGATTTTTTATTTTTCTTTGGCCTAAAAGAGTTTTGAATAGTAGGACTAGACGACAGAATTCTGATTAGCCTTTTAGTGATTAGGTAGTTGACATGAAGCTAACACAGGAGAATTATTTCTCATAAATGTAACATCTCTCAGCTGATGAGAAAGTTACGTTGAAATATTATCCTACAGTTATGGTGTTATAAGACCGAAATAATTTTATAGGATTACTCTCTTCAATTTTTATTGTTTGGTCGGTTCCTCATCAGTGCTATATTTTATCTTGTTCTTGTTTTCGGTCTCGGACAGATTATATCTCGGTTTTGGTTTGGTTTTGGTTTTGGAAATGGTACAGAGAATTAGTGAAACTTAATTAAGTAAAATTTTGATATCGTGAGTGGATGGTTATAATTCAAATGTGTTTTTATCCAGGATTATCTTCTTATTTATATTAATTTTAATGAATTCATACTTGTATAGTACTTTTGTTAAAGACTTAAATTAGGACGTATTTAAGTATAATTTGTCAGGTATTGGAGAGATGTATGTCAGGTATTGGAGATAACTTTGGATGTTCTTGGTTGATCGAGATGTTCTCGGTCTTTAGTAAATTCACTCTAGTGGTATACTTGTCCTTTATCCTTTACTTGTTAGAAGTTGTGTTTGTTTTGTTTTTTGGGTTTGTGGTTTGAGTTCAGGCTCCATTTGACCTCCTCCCTCTCTCTTCTAGAGTCAATTGTCCCTATAGTTGGTATCAAAGCTAACCACAGAAGTTAATTCTTTATAGGACTTGAGGAGACAATCCTAGGTGAACTCATGGAATTCGATGGACAAACCATCAACTGGCCACCCTTGTTCAAGGGAGAGAAATATGACTACTTAAAACTAAGGATGACGACATCTTTTCTGGAATTCAATAATGTTGATCTTTTGAAAGTCATCAAGAAATGTACTTCTTCTCTACTTGATTTTTCTAGTGAGATATCATTGACCATGATTCTTGGAATGAAGAGGAGAAGGCATTATATCAACTTAATGCCAAAGCTAGACACATCCTTATGTGCGCTCTATCTAAAGACGAGGTCTTTAAAGTTCATGTTATGATAAGCTGAAAGGATATGTGGGAGACACATGCTTTGTCTCATGAAAGGTCTAAGGAGGTGAGAAGAAACAAACTCACTCTACTTAGAACCCAATATGAATGTTTAGAATGGTGAAAAATGAGTCCATCCAGTTGATGATAGTGCGAATGTAGATCATCTTGAACAACTTCAGATCCTTGGGAACTTTTATAAGCCAGTATGATATCAATGAAAAATTTCTCAGGACTCTTCCATTGAAATGGGGAGCATAATTGACTTATGATAAGTGTCATATCTCAGTAATATTTCATATTAAAATACATGAACTTATGGATATTTATTGATAAAATAACTATAATTTAACCCCTAATTTATGAATTTAAACCTTTTTCCATATTTTGTGATTATAATATGAATAAGAACGATTTATTCTCAAACTATTTTAGAAGAAAATGGAGATGAAAGGGCTAAAGGAAAATAGAAAAGATGAAAATGGAAGGTTGAAACGTTGATTCAACTTGTCCAAACTGACCTAAGCCAAAAACACTACAAACAAACTCGCCAAGCTAGTCCAATCTTGCCCAGGCGAGATCACTGCAGAGAAGTTAGGCTTTTTCTCGTCCAATTGACCCAGGCGAGAAGTCACTTTAGCCCAAGCCCAACTAGGTTAAATATGAGGCGTGAGGCACAATCCTAAACATCATTGGGAGAATAGAAGGTGATAGAAAACCCTAGAGGAGGTAGTCGTCAATGAGAAACATCCTGGATCTTCTTTTCTTGCTTTCCATGCTTGTAATTGCCAACATGAGTGGATAATTCTACCCTTTGGGATCGGGAGTAATTTGTTCAAACTCTTATGTATTGAGGTGATATTTAAATATAATATTTTGTTCTTGGTTGATGATTGGTATTGTTATTTTATTCTTAATGCTTGTTTTATTATGATTTTAATCTTTAGATTTGACTGAAAAGTACTTCTAAGCATTTGACCTAAATGATAATGTTTAACATATTTGAATGATAGGAGTAGATTTGAAATGTTAATTGTTATCAACATTTGCTCATAACGATAAGGAGTTTTTATAAATATACGAGGAATCAATATTTAAGAGACTATCTTAATAATTTTATATGCAAGGAATCGATATAAGTGAATTTTATATGGGCATCAATATTAATCAAAGATAAAATATTATTATGCTTTTAAAAATACAAAAGAGTGAGAAGGATGAACCATCTAGAGCTCTTGAAGCTTCTAAAAACTCATCATAGGATTTAGAGTCTGATGACAAGGATCTTACCTTCATCACCCAGAAATTCAAGAGAATGTGAAAAAGCAAAAGAAATTTTAGGAAGGATAGACTATTTGGTATGAATGCCAAAGTTAAATTGATGTGCTATGGTTGCAGGAAGTCTAGATATATCAAAATTGATTGTCCAAAGTAGTATCAAGGAGATTCTTAGAACGAAATAAAGAAAACAAATCATTAAAGAAAAGAGCCTCATGTCTACATGGGAATACTTGGATCTATCTAACTTTAAAACATAAGAAGAAACTCATATAAGCCTTGTGGATGATAGAGAGAATAAATCACATTCTGAAGAATCTGGTGAAAAGGTGGACCTTGCTATTCTTTACTCAGTTAGAGAAGCATATCAGGTATTAGTATCTTAAATACACATATTATATCTGAGTATAAAGCATTGAAAATGAAATATAAAACTATCAGTTATGAACTGGATAACCTAACTAAGGAAAATTCAAAAGTTTCACTGGTTAAAAAAAATTGTTAAAGAGAATAGGAATTTGAATTAGATTCTAGTAACTCAAAACACTAATCTTATGAAGGTCCAAAAAGAACTTATTCTAGTTAAAAACTAGGAAAAAGAACTGATTAATTTGTAAACAACAAAGCAATAGACGATCTTAGGACTAAAAAGTCTGCTCTTGGGAAAGTCCTAGCACATTCTGAAATGTGTGGTAATTCCATAGATCTTCTAATTAGGAATTCCATAGGACCTCATAATAAGACTAGTATAGGATATGAAGAAAAATAAACACAATGCATCCATATGCCTCTATCGTCTTACATTCCAACATTTGCATCATCTAATGGTCCCTCTAAAGGTGGACCAAAGAGAACTGACAAGAAATTACCCATAACTGAGTGGCTACATAAAGAGAGAATAATACCCTTAACAAATGTCCTCATTGCAAACAAGAAGACCCTGTCATGGTACCTGAACAATGGTTGCTCACATCATAAAAGGTCTATATTCCAAGACCTAAATTCAGAGGAAATTAGCATAGCCAGGTGACTAGTGATGGTCAGGTAAGTCTGAAACCTTCTATGTATATTAATAATGTTTTATTAGTAGACTATTTTAAACACAATCTACTAAGTATAATGTGATAGTGGGAAGAATGTTGTTTTTTACAAAGACTAGTGCACAATTTATAAAAATGATGGAACCAAAAGGTTTGTTGCCAATAGATAAGAAAACCTTTATAAAATTGATATGGATAAGGTATCCAATCAAAGGGTCTCTTGTCTCATGTCTACATGAGAAGATCATTGATTGTGGCATACAAAGTGTGGTCACGCTAGCTTGATATTAATATATAAGATATTGAAACATAATCTCGTGAGAGGTTTGCGAACAATGTGATTCAAAGATAATCTTCTCTAATAGGCATATGTCAATGGGAAACAAGTTAAAAATTCTTTCAAAAGAAAAAACGAAATATCCACTCAAAGACCCATTAAGCTAATACACTTAGAACTTTTTGGGCCTACTAGAACCGAGATTATTGGGGACAAAAGATATGGTCTAGTGATTTTGATAATTTCACTATATGTACATGGGTTAAGTTCCTAAGTCACAAGAGTGAGTCTTACAAGGTTCTATGTAATTTTTTTAAACAAATTCCAAATGAAAAAGGTTTGTCAACTATTTCAGTAAGTGATCATGGTGGTGAATTTGAAAATGAAAACCTTTGAGCTCTTTGCATGAACTATGGTATTAACCATAACTTTTGTACTCCCAGGATACTATAACAAAATGGTGTTGTTGAGAGAAAGAATAGATCTTTACAAGAAATGGCTTCGACGATGTTAAATGCTAACTCTACCATTAGACTATATTAAGACTTATGCACCTAGTTATCGTTTAGACGATATTCGTATATTATTGTCTTTTACTACAGTCAGTAGGATAAAACTTTATTAAATAGATGTTAAAAGTGTTTTTTTTTAATTATTTTATCTAAGAAGAAATTTATGTTGAACAACCCCCTAGTTTTGAAAATGTTGCATTGTCAAAAACATGTTTTCAAATTAAACAAAGTTTTGTATGGTCTCAAACAAGCTCCTAAGACTTAGTTTGAACGTCTAAGTAACTTTCTAATTGAAAATAATTTCAAAAAAGGCGATGTAAACACAATAATCAAAATTATTTATATTACTTCAAATCTAAGTAGACGATATTGTTTTTGGTGTAGCTAATGAATTCTTGTGCAAGGAATTTTATGATCTTATGCAAAGAGAATTTGATATGAGGATGATGGGTGAACTAACATTTTTCTCGGAACTTCAAATCAAAGAGGCAGACAATAAAATCCTTGTTCATCAATCCAAGTATTTCAAGGAACTGTTGAAGAAATTCAAACTAGATGATACTAAAATCATGAGCACTCCGATGCATCCTACAAAATCTCTCAATCTGAAGAAAGATTCCAAATTAGTGGATATCATTGCATATCGAAAGATGATTGCACCATTGTCTTCAACTCCTATTGCTTGATCAATTCCTTATCTCATCGCTATTTTCCTATCTCAGTCTAGACCTATTTGGTCTCAATCTCCAAAGAAATACTTGTAATTATTCCAATGTTCAATTAAGTGTCATCTTAGTATTCAAAGTGGACACTTATAAGGAATTATTCAAATGTATTTTTACATGAGATACCACCTTATTTATACTGATTTTAATGAAGTCATACATACATAGGAGTTTGCTAAAAGTCCAAATAGATTTTAATTATAATTTTAGGACATAATTAAGTATAATTTATCTACTTAATTATGATTAGTTATAAAAGAGAGTAGACGTATCAGTGAACATGTTAGGATATGATTTACCTAACCAAGATATATTGATATATATTGGTTGTTGGAGATGAGTTAACCTATTCTTGATATATGTTAATTGTTAGAAATAATTTCAATTATTCTCCGTTCACTAAGATGTTCTGGATCTTAAACAATCCAGTTTTTAAAAGTGTTTTCTTTATGAGAGTATAAAATTATTCGTGCATGTTAGCGTGACAAACTTGTAAATAACTTTCTTCTATTTTATATCTAATTGTTGGTTTTTTTTTAAAAAAGACATTTATCTGTATGAAAATTTACAATACTATTATGTCTCGTTAGATATGTGAAGACACTTAAATTATGTTCACAATATCTCAACAATCTTATTGGAGGAATATCATATTGAAATGTAACAATAGTATAAAAAGGTAGTTGGATAAAGAGACATGAAAACATAAAAAAAATTCGAAATATTAAACATCTCAAAAAAATTAAATGCAAACCAAACCCGAATAATTAAAATATTCAGATTAATGGTTTGTTCAATTAAGATAAGAGAAACAAAAGTAAAGAATAAAAAAATATAAGATAAAATAAAATTAGATCTATTTAGTTAAAAATAATAATAAATGAATGCAAACAAGTACAATATATTAGTATTACAATACATTTCACAATTTTTTAAATTATTTTACTTTTTTCCTCCTACAAATAATTTTTTAAATCTATTTATTTATTTTGCTTCTGCTCCACCAATAAGCGCAGAACTCAATCTCCAGCTTCACTGTCTCTACTAAAATTTAATTTGACACCCCAATATTAGAGAATGGGCTACCCTTCCTTTATGATAAAAGGTTTTTCCAATATTATAAATTTATTTAATCAGACAAAAATTAGATTACAATAATTTCATAAAACATATAATAAATTTTCAAAATACATAATCTTATAATAAAAATTCAATTTATCATATAATCGTTTTGTCTCTTACATTTTTCATATTTATTTTTATAATTATATTTCGTAAACAACACCGATTTTCGCAAGAGAAAAATATTATTTAAAAATATTTAATAAAAATATACATTTTCTGGGGGCAATGCTCCTATTTAAAAACTATAAAACCAGAGAACCAAATCCCAAAATATTGATTTAGTTTGGTTCATTTTTCTTTTATATTTTTTTAAATAAAAGCTTTCAATGTTAGATATTAGTATGCAACTTGATATCTTAACACACCTCAAGTAACAACAATTATTTGTCATCGCATGAAAAAAAAATATTATTAAAAAAGAAAAAAAAATGAGGGGATTAGACAAAAACACATATGTTAACAAAAATGATATATAGATAGACTATACATGTTTATAAAGAATTATAAGAACAAACTAGATGACAATATGTTGGAGATCCCACATCAACTAGAGATTAGAGCCTTTCATTGTATATAAGTGGATGCAAACCTCAACCCTATGAGCCGGTTTTATGGGGTTGAGTTAGGCTTAAAGTTCACTTCGTAATATAATCTATTGTACCAATGAAAAGATTTTTTATAAATAAATTCTAAATTAGTCAACTTATCAACACAAACATTCCTTTCACGAAATATATGAGCCTTTCATTCTATATAAGTGGGTGCAAACCCCGATTTTATGGAGTTGAGTTAGGCTTAAAGTTCACTTTTCTAATAACCTTAAACATGATTTTCCCATAGTAATTAAGATAATTTATCGATTAGGAAGTATCCAAGCAACATGGAGAAATATGAAAATCCTACTTAATAAGTTTGAATATTTGAAAGTGATATTTTTTTTTTAATTTTTCATATTGAAGTGTATGTAGGAAACAAAGCACATTTGCAGGCACTAGTATATTCTGTTTTGGAATTGTATTGAACAAACTGAAGAAGGAGAAAGGAGGGTAGTGTAGTTACTATTTCCATTGGGGAAAAAAAGCTTTGAAATGGAAAAAATTTAGAATAAGATGGGATTGAGAGTACCATTTGTCAGTCATTTTTAGGGCAATGGGCCCTGCTTGGTTCTCTTTAGGTCAGAAATGTGGCATATACCATGTCCTTTCAAACTTTCACAATTTAAAAAAAAACAAATTCTCTTATAATATTATGATTCTAGTTTATTTAATGAAAATCTGACAAAAAACTACTGTGTTGTAGGGATGTGATTTTGTATATTAATTATTAGGTAAAATTTTAAAATTTATTAAAATTTGTAATTCGTGTGAACGCTACGTTACAAAGAAATTGTGTTGTGTCAAAATCACATAATTTCAATTTATTTAAATTGAAATTGTATTAAAATGACATGATTTAAATAAAATTAAATTTTAATTAAAATTATATCACTTTATTATTTTTCAAATTTTTATTTATTTTAATAATTAATTTATAAAATTACCCTTAATCGATAAAAAGATCTGAACATTCTAATAACAAGTCAAGATAGAACATCTAAGACTAAGTTGATTAGTAGATATTGGTTGCTAAAAGGGAAAACAACCTTTTTTAGAAAATTAAATTTATTAAGTGTTTTTAAAAGAAATTATCTTGAAAAAAAAAACCATTAAAATAACTCTAGTCAAATGGATAAGATCACCACTTCGCAACTATTATATATATCTATATCTATATAATAATAATAATCGTTGTCAGAAAACATTGCTTTCATTGGGTAACTTTTCTATGAATATTTTTAAAGAAAAAAGTATATTAAAATAATTTCTTTGAATTTTGTGCCTCGCATATAATTAATTAAAAGATATTTTATTTATTTTACTTTGATATCTGATTTTGTAAGTTTTTATTAAAAGAGATGGTAATAAATATAAGAAAAGAGACAAATTCTTCAACAAAACCGAGAGTAACCAAATGCTAAATATCACAAAATGTTACAATTAATCAATACATGCATAAATCCAAACTATATAATTAAGATATTACGATAATCTCTCCCTAAATAAAACTTTTGTTTAACAATTTTCATAAAACACGTTTTTACTTGAAGTATAGTCACACGTTAGGTATTACTTTAGTATAATAT
>Ga0123341_1006502_pt1 | contig 10564 bp, 6 predicted proteins | sample Turbeapinknodule_FD_89959 | JGI IMG/M metagenome (GOLD analysis project Ga0123341, IMG submission 89959) | Root nodule microbial communities of legume samples collected from Mexico - Turtle bean Mexico pink nodule | ecosystem: Host-associated > Plants > Roots > Nodule | place: Mexico: Nepantla...
AAAAACACCATTCAAAAACAGTTTTCAAACTTTCTCAAAACACCTAAGTGTAAACAATCGGTTGTTTCGACAAAACAATCGGTTGTTTCAACTTAGTTTGAAAAACATTTTGCTTTGATAAAAATTGAGATGCTAATTGCTTTGAGATTTAATCTAAGGGTTGATTACAACAAAGAACTACCCCAGAACAAGGCTAAAACCAGCACAACAGCATCAAGCAAAGCAGAGGCTTCATCATCATTCAAAGGATTTGGATTCTTCAAAACATTGAACACCACTTGGTTCAACAGGCTTCTCCCTTACTGATAACTGGTGTGTGGTCTGGGATCCACCTCTCGTGGCCCAGCTCTGCTGTTCGAGTCCCCGATGTCCGACCTCTCTACACTGCCTAGTGGCACGTCGATACATCCTGGTGACCGATGTCTGACCACTCTTTGGTTCCTTGGCGCACGTGCCTCGCGAGACATTGACCCATGCCGCTCGTGGGACCTCGCTTACGTGACCCCAACGTTACTAGTGGTCAACGACGCCCGAGGACTGGTCGGTACACAAGCCCCCTAGTCTCGAGCTGTAACTTGTTCAGCGAAGAGACTAAGTCCTCGCCCTTGGTGACCTACGTGGCTCTGCATGACATGACGTGAATAGTACGCCGAAGTGACGCCTCTCTGCGCCCGTTTTAACTACGCACACGTGTTTTGATCAACAGTAAGGGCTTAATGTCGCTTGCGCTTCTTAGTATACGTTAAGTATTCGAAAACGCGCGCTTCCAATCACTGTTCCATCTTCTCTGAAACACCCTTGATTGCTTCGTCTTCTTCCTCGAGCACTCTCGCATTTCCCTCTACAGAGTCCTGAACTTTCATCCTACTTTGATCAAAAGGTACGAACTTTACCCATTGATCGCCCTTATTTATCGATTTTGATGCTTGATAACTGCCTAAGACTGTTTAAACTCCTTGCATTTATGCTCTCTTTGTTTTTCTCCGTTCCTCTGTTCTTCTGGGCTTTCGCTGAGTTGCGCCACAGCCCTTTCCTGAACCTTCGTTTCCTTCTTTTTCTTATTTTCTAGCTTTCTTAGACATGGCTCGAACGAAAACGACATCCAACCCTCCACCCCAAGTAGATTACAAAGCCTTGTACCCTTGGGCCTCTGCGGAGCTTCTCGCCAAGACCTCTACCCTCACCTCTAGCGAGGATGTGAGGAAACACAGGGACGGAGAGCCTGACTGTGTAGGGCGTGTCTTCGGGCGTGAGAGCGACACTTATGTTTCCGTTCGACCCTGCGCTAAGGGAGAACCCATGTGCTCTGATGAACAGACTAACAATGGAGAGCCCTATTTTTTCCTGTACCAAACTGTCTTCAAACGGACTAAGCTGCGTCTCCCCCTCACTGGCTTCGAGAGGGCATTGTTGACAGAAATCAACGTGGCCCCCGCCCAGCTGCATCCCAACAGCTGGGCCTTCGTGAGAGCCTTCTCAATTCTGTGTAACCACTTTGGGCATCCTCCCTCTGTGGATGTCTTCCTCCACCTTTTCGAGGCTAAAAGTCCAGGGAATAACCTCTGGGTGAGTTTCAATGGTGTGGCAGGGAGAGTTCTCCTCACGTTGTTCCAACAATCTTATAAGGGCTTCAAAGGGAAGTTCTTCAGAGTGTGTTGCACCGACCACGACCGCACCCTCCTGGATGGCTTCCCACTCTACTGGGTGAGGAAGTTAGGGTTCAAGAAACCCAGGACTCTTGAGGAACTAACTCCTCGTGATCGCGAATTCTGTCAGGTCCTTACTAGCCTGAGAGCGGTGTTCAACACTGTCCAACTGATCAAGCATGAGTATGATGCTGAGGCCCTCAAGGGCTACATTGGTATCGTTTTCACCCTGTCTTGCTTGGTTGTGCCTGTTACCGTACTATTATACTTGTACATGTTGCCTCTTTGTATTCGTATGTTTACCCCCCGTATTCTGGATTCCTAACCTCTTGTATTCTTAAATTTGTACATAGGTATGGTGCTGAATGAGGAGAAACGCCCTTACTTACCGTCAAGGGGTGTCTGGGGCTGTGGGCACCTCTGCTCCTCACGCCCTTGTCTCTGCCACTGCTACGCCATCCCCTACTCCTTCCACTCCTATTGTCGCGGTCCCTCTTGCCGTCGCCCAAGCATCACTCGCTCCACCTCCCTGTGAGAGAAGGGTAGTGGATATCGAATATGATGAAGACTCCGCTGAGGGGCCGGTCTTTAAGAGGCTTAGGCCTATGACGGCGACGATCTCCCACTCCTCCACTGTTGGTCGCCCGACATCGCTCCGGGACCAAACGCCAAACGCTTCCTCGCCCCCTAGCCTCCTCGCGCTTGAAGATGGCGGTGAGAACACCCCTGCAGCCCCATTCGCCCCCGAACTGCCCGCTGGCCTGCAACATGCCCTCAAAGGCTTCCACCTAGGGGTGACGGAGGACTTGAATGAGACCGCGGCGAGGAAAAGGCTGGGTCTCAACTTTAGCACTCTCCTTGCTCAATCCAACGCCGTCATAACTAGGACTGAGGCGAGGGTGGCACTGGCAGAGGCCAAAGCTAAGGAGGAAACGACCCTGCTGGCTTGTGCGTTCACTACCCGCGAGACTGCCTAAAGCAGGAGTTGACTAGCCTCCGCCAAGCTGAAAAGGACCTCTCCAAACGACTTCATGACAAGAGCCAAGAGGTCGTCGAGCTGGAGGCAAAAATCCTGCCCCTGCGAACTCGGCCATCGAGTTGGAAGAGGCGGCTGAGGCATCTAAAGCGAAGATGGCGAGGCTTGAAGATAGGTCCACCAATCAAGAAGTGCAACTGGGTCGTGTAAAGGCCGAGCTCCTTCAATAAGCCGAGAGGTTCAAAAAAGCTGAGGTTGAGCTAATCGAGGATGTTTTTGATGCTTATGTCGCGGGGTTCGAGGACGCCCTTGCTTAGGTTGCCTGCAGCACCCCGAGATGGACGCCTCACCCTTCGCAGCGTCAAACCGTGTTGTAGACGGGCAGATTGTTCCAAGGACTCCTCCCTTTTAGCTTGTACTTGGTTACCAAACGAACAATTTCTATTATTCGCTCGTAACCTACTTGCTCGGATGCTTAGCTACTTTAACTTCCTTGATCTTGATTTGACTAAAAACTGCTCTTTTATCTTAGTCAATTGTTAACTTGTGGTGCCTGACACCGCGATGCTTCTACTAGCGCCTTTGGTACCCTGCCCTTATTGTACAAAGCTAAAATGGGGGTTTAACTGTGAACTAGATCGTTCAACCTTGGTGTTCTCACTCGAGGGGGGAGGCGTTCTCTACAAACCTACCCTTCCACTCACGAGACCTCTAACGCAAGGAAAACAAGTTCTTAACTGACTTCAGCTTCACTCAAGGGTGAGGAGGATTTATCTGGCGAACTATTTTGTTCAACCTTGGCGTTCTCACTCAAGGGGGGAGGTGTTCTCTACGAACCTACTCTTCCACTCACGAGACCTCTAACGCAAGGAAAACAAGTTCTTAACTGACCTCAGCTTCACTCAAGGGCGAGGAGGATTTATCTGGCGAACTATTTCGTTCAACCTTGGCGTTCTCACTCGAGGGGAGAGGCGTTCTCTACGAACCTACCCTTCCACTCACGAGACTTCTAACGCAAGGAAAATAAGTTCTTAACTGCATTGTACAAAACTCGAGAAAATATTTCACTGGAAATTTACTGGGTGACCTCATTAAAAAACCCTTATAAGGGAAAAAGAGCGTCCCCTAATACAATGTACAGTGTTATTGCTTAACTGAAATAAAACTTGAATTTGACCACATTCCATGTGTGAGGAATCGCGCCTCCTTCCAATGTCTCAAGTCTGCATGCTTTGTCCCCAAGGACCTTTGTAACTCTGAAAGAACAAGTCCACATGGGGGAAAACTAACGTGGGACCATCAAGGCCGCCTTCTCCAGTACCTGATATCTTTCCTCAGGCCCATGCCATACTTTACTCACAAAGTATATGAGTTTCTAAAACTGGTCCTGTTCTTGAACAAGGACTGAACTGCTCTCTTGGTCGGTCACCGCTAAATACAAGCTAAGTGGTGTGCTTGGCTGCAGTTTGCACAGGACTGAAGGGTCAGCTAAGTACTCATTCAACCTGATGAACGCCTCTTTACACTCTTGGTAAGGGAGGCCAGTGTCTCTTTCGACTAACGCAAATTCGGACAGGACAACCATGCTTCCCGTCAGCGCGCACCTTTCTGGGTTCGCTTCCATACCTCGCTCGGTGAGCAAGAAACCCAGAAACTTCCCTGCTTCTATTTCGAACACACGTTTCTCGGGGTCTAGCTTCAGCCTGCACTTAGCTATTGTCGTAAATAACTCTTATAAGCCAGTTAGGTGTCGTTCCTTTGCCCCCTGGTAGATAGGTCGAACCTTGGCACTCCGATCCTGCACCGTTTGGTCGAGGGTGCTGCCAAGCTTGGAGACCTTTCCTCCAATCTCTCTTTCCCCTGCATCGCCAACCGGCTCAGGTCGGCTCACCCAAGCAATCTTTGCGCGGGCGATCTCTTCTTTGGCCCGGGCGATTATGGTGTGATTGATCTCGGGCTGGGCGACCTCCTTTGAGCGCGTAGTGACCATGAATACCTCTCTCTTCGTTTTGAGGTTGTTCTCATAATACCTCTTGGCCTCCTTCTGGTCTGACTTCATGGTAATCACCTTTCCCGCCAAGTCAGGAAGCTTCATCTTCATGTGCCTCGTCAATGGCACCGCCCCCAGCCTATTCAGCGTAGGTCTACCCAACAGCATGTTATAAGCGGAGGGGGCATTGACGACGAGATACCTGATGTTCTTCGTACGGGACGCGTTACCATATGTGTAGGTGGTTCTCAGCTCTAAGTGCCCACGCACCTCCACCTGGTCTCCCGCGAAACCGTACAGGCAGCCAATATAGGGCCTTAGCATGTCAGGAGACAATTGTAGCTTGTTAAAAGTCGTCCAGAACATTACGTCTGTCGAGCTTCCTTGATCCACTAGTACACGGTGCACCTTCCTTCCCGCGGTTACTACTGAGATTACCACCGGGTCGTTGTCATGGTGAACAATGTCTTGGAGGTCGACCTTGGTGAAGACAAGGTCGACATCAAAAGCATCGTCGGCCCTTTGTGCTTCTACCGACATCACCCGTGTGTATCTCTTCCGTTGAGAAGTGGTGCAAACTCCTCCCGAAAAACCTCCTGTGATGGTGTGAATCTCACCATGCACCTTCCGATTGAACACTTGAAAACACAAAGACAAAGGGCGCCCTAGAGGTCGTTTGCACTCCAACGCTCAAGTCAATCTTAGGGCTAGGAAACACCAAAATTGTTAAGCGTAAAGCTCTGTGTAACTGTGTGTGTTAAGCGGTGCAAATGAATAGCATACCTTACTAAGTTTGTTACTTCCCTTTATATAGCCTAGGGTTTCCACTATTTCCGTTACCCAAAATAGACTTCCTGAGGGGGTGGGCCCCAACGCCACTGTTACCCACTCTTAGGATAACCTAGCGCGTGGGGTTCCCTAACTGGAGTGCAACCTCTGACGGGATGACCACCTGGATGCCTCCTAGTGCACATGATCTCTGGGGTCACCCGTCTTGGGAGCGCCCTAGCTGTTCACGTGCCATGCATGCAACTCACCGCTAGAACGTGACCCTCACAGGTTGTATCCTTTCTAGTGGCTCTATACTTGTGTTACGCCTGAACGCGTCATTCACTCCACACACATGGACTCTTGTGACCTAGGCTTCTCCTTACTGAGAACTGGTGTGTGGTCTGGGATCCACCTCTTGTGGCCCAAATCTGTTGTTCAAGTCCTCGATGTCCGACCTCTCTACACTGCCTAATGGCACGTCGATACATCCTGGTGACCGATGTCGAGACACTGACTCACGCCGCTCGTGGGACACCACTTACGTGGCCCCAACGTTACTAGTGGTCAACGACACCCGAGGTCTGGTCGGTACACTATCTTATTTTAATAAGTTCAAATATAATAGTTATATTACTTTCAATTTTTATATTTATTTACATTCAAAAATATTTATTATTATTTTCTATATTTAATGTGTAATTTATAAAAATAAAAATAATGTTAGATAAGCAACATATAGATATTTGCATGGAAAGAAGTTATTACCATCATTATTAATATTATTATTACTATTATTATTTTTATTCTTATTAAAATTATTGTTATTCTAATTTTTATTATTATAATTATTGTATTTCTATTGTTTTTGTTATTATAATTATTATTATTGTTATTATATTATTATTTTTCTATTATCATTATTATTTATTATTTTGTACTTACACATATGAGTGGAACTTTATTTCCTATCTATAATACTAAGCATTTAAAAATTATTCATGATAATAATAAATTAATATTTTATAATTATTAAAATTTTAATAAACAAAGTGTGGCACTTATTTAGAATAATAATTACTTGTATAATTCCTTCTACATTTACATTTGACACTATTTTAGTATTTAATAAAAGATTAAAAATAGAATACTATGCATATTTATTTTTGAAATAAAGTATCATAATACCTCACGGTATGCTTTGATTTATTATTACAAATTTATCTAAATTAAATATAAAAATTATATGCAGATTGATTTGATTATACTTAAACATAAATAAAATCCAAATGGAACCAAACTAATTTTTTACAATTTCATTTAAATTGGATTTCGTGGCTACTTTCAGTTTTCTAATTCTAATATTTTCTTTCATTAAATGACTTCTTTCACCATGTTGTTGGTGCAAGTGATACTGCACTCGTTCTCCTGTTCTTGGATTTGAACCTTGTAGATGTAAAACTATAGTTGGAAAGTGAACAAGGTTTATGTAGGAGATTAATCATCAAAGAAGTCGATGAATGACCTGTGACCAATAATAAGGTTACTTAAAAAAGATATAAAAAAATAACCTTCTTTTGTATCTTTTAAATCAAATTATAATAAAAGAAATCTTCTACTTAAAAATTAGGAAATTTGTCACATATGTTGAATAAATGTTGAATTTGTTATCATCCTTATTCTAGAATGCTCTGCTTCTACATCTTATAAAGGACAAATATTCAGCACAGGTTTCAAAGGCAAACAACTCCAACTGTTGATTATAAAATAAAACAAGGTCCCTTCAAAATGAGGGAATATCACAACAAAACACAATATGCAGATATGCATAAACAACTCCATATAACAAGGGCTTACCTTATGAACCAAAAGAGGAAGGGCAACTGCATGGTAGATTGGACATTAGTACTGTAACTCAAAGCAAAGATAAGTAAACTGCAAATATCCCAACCCAACCATACTTCTCTCTACCCTTCATGGTTCATAAAAATACATGCAAAACTTACAAAAACATAGTTCAAAATTCAATAGATAAAAGACAGATTGGCAGCTTTTGTACCATTCTGGTGTAATTTCTCACAGTAATTACCAGAATGTGTAGATTTCAAAAAAATTACAAAAATATTACAAAGCACGACTTAATGACTTTAGTTTCAACATAGACAAAACAGAGAAGTGGTGAACGAAGAAAACTACTTCAATTGTGAAAATTCAGGTAAAGAAGTTGTGTTCATTGTATACAACTTTGATTTGGATTAATCATTGAACATGGATTCATTTTTTTTTATTAAAGTGAATTCGTGCAGTGCAAAAATAATACAAGTTAACAAGTTACAAGATACATGGCAACCCAATGAAACTATCAGATTTTATATCAATTAACAATGACATGTGAAATACAGAATCTATTAAGAAAGAAAAATGTATGCCGGGATAAGTAATCTTGTATTGACAAGAGTTGCTCACGTTGAAAATATACAAATTTGTTAAGCAATGATCATTCTTACCAAGTTTCAGTTCCTCCAAGCTTTCTTCAAGATAGGATGCTTCTAATGTTCCATTCAACCTCAAATATGCATCACAATATGCTTTACAACACACTGTTTCCACCTTGACTCTGAACCCTCAAGTGCATCCACCATGTGTAAAAGTTTGTTTCAAGTTAACTACATAGTGAATGTCTGTATAGAACCGAGGTCTATACGCAGGACTCAAATTCTATCAGAAGAAATGAAAAGACAGATAGTTAGTTCTTTGTTTTGATAGAGAAAAACTCAGTAAGAGCATTCCAGTTAGCTACCTAGATAGAACTTGAATGGACCTAAATATCCAGCAATTAGTTAGTAGTTCCAAAATATCTGGTTCCTTCTATAATGTTTCTTGAGATATTTTTGTATCAAAGCACGGTAAGTCCATTTCCTATGTGTCTTAAACTCAAAAAATGCTTAAGAACTCATTTGAAAGTCCCCTTTACCTAAGGCCTCGTACACAAACGGATCTGTTAACAACATTGGAGAATCATCCAAGTTCATTTTGTTTAGAGCAAAGTTCAAGTTCCTTCCAAGCCCTCTGTCCAAGTATGCATCAACTACACACCCAAAAGTCACTAGATCAGGAATGACATTCTCATGTTCCATATGTTCAATGCTAAGGTGGAGATCCCAGAACAAAGCCATCCTTGAGAAGGCTAAAGCACGAATATTAAAGGTCGTAATATCAGGACGAAATCCAGATTCCACCATTTGGAGAAATTCTTTCTGCAAGCTTTTCATCTTGAAATTAACAGCATAAGAAAGTAACATAAGGTTCCATAAAAGATTTCCCAGATCTTTCCTACCTAGACCAACATCTCTTATGAACTCACCCAATTCATAGAATTGTCTCTCCCTTGTATATGCGGAGGCCATGGCCCGAATAACTTCCCTCTCTATCAGAAATCTCGATTTCTTAAGGCGGCCATACGCATTCTCCATGTCTTTCAAAGAACCAAAAATGCTATAATACAAAACAAAAGCATTACCAGTTTTAGAAGAGACATGGACACCTCTTGAAGCCATTTCCTTTGCCATATCTTCCATTAACTCAAGCTGTCCTTCTCTTCCAAAACAACAGATAGCCAACGAGTAAACATTAGGTAATATACTGAAATTCCTCATATCCACGTAGCGTAAGATATTAACCACTTCATCGAATTTTCCATGTTTTGCATAAGCATCAAATAATCTTGAAATAAATTCAACAGAAGGTACAAAAGAACTATATAGGAGCTGCTCCCATGTAGTTTGTGCCAGAGGAAAGAGACCATTCTCTGTGTAATATAGCATCAAAACACACAAAGAAGTCTGTTTTGGCATATAACCATCATCTTTGGTATCAGGAAAAACCCCATCAGATTGAGGAAACATTCTTTTCCTACTATTCTTTTGAAGCAATGAAGAACTATCTACACTGCTGTGCATACCACCAGAAGCTCCTTTTTCATTCCTTCTGTTCAACGCGATTCTTAATTGGTTGACTTGACCCTGTAAAGTACTAACAGCATATAAAAAAACAACTATAAGATTTTATAAATTCAAGAGTAAACAGTTTCTATAAAGACTGTTTTTTTAATATCAGAAGCAGATATGTACAATACATTTGTTGATTTTTACAAAAATTTCCTAAGCAAATACCCATTATAATTTTTAATTGGTTGAGAGTGAGGATACTTAAAAATTAAACTCAAACTCAAAGAGCAGTTGAAATAGATGGATTTGGTCCCCATTAAAATAGCAGACAGGAAAAATTAAGATGAAATGGAAGACAAAAAACATATGAGCTTGTACTAAATATGGGCAACTAAAAGTATGTTTGGATCAAATAACAAAGAATACTTAAACGAAGTGATAAAAAGTGGAAAACCTTGTTGTGTTGTTGAGGAGCTCCACTGGGAGAGTCCTTCAGCAGAATGGGCATACGAGAAGAAGGGAGTGTTAGAGAATTGATTTCCATTGAAAACGAGGATGTTCGTAAAGTTCAAGGAAGAAGAAATCATATGAACAGTGAGTGAGTAAATGGAAGATGTTTTTACGCGGAAACCTTGTCTCTGTTTAGTGTGAGGTTGTGGTAATCCAGGCGAACCAACCAATAAATAGAAAGACGAAGCTGACCCTTATCTGTTCCCTTCTCGTTCACCTTCAACCTTTCAGTTCAGGGATACTTGCAGGAATTTGGATTCTATGGTGAATTTTTCTTTTGCTGGGTTTTGAGTGTTGATGCCGTAATTTGATTTCAAAATATATTCATTTTGATATTTTAAAACATTATAATTATTTATTTTTAATTAAAAATAGAAATTATAATCAAATACTCTCTGGGCATAATAATTCTGTAAAAGAGTAGCTTATACTCAGAAGAAACAATGAAAAAGAAGTTTTTATAAAAACTATGACACAAATATAGGCTAAACCTTTTTGCATTGGATTTCAATTCAAAATCTGTCAAATATTTTATGTTATGTTTTATTATTTTATTACCTCCTAACACTTTACTATATATTTATATTTTCTCATTATTTTTTTGAAGATTTTTTATTAAGTGATTTTCTAAACTTTCACGATATGTTTTTTAAAATATTTTATTTATTATATTACCTTTTTTCAATGTTTGTTTGCAATGAAATTCAGTTTTTTTAAAGTATTACTA
>Ga0123341_1006503_pt1 | contig 10564 bp, 7 predicted proteins | sample Turbeapinknodule_FD_89959 | JGI IMG/M metagenome (GOLD analysis project Ga0123341, IMG submission 89959) | Root nodule microbial communities of legume samples collected from Mexico - Turtle bean Mexico pink nodule | ecosystem: Host-associated > Plants > Roots > Nodule | place: Mexico: Nepantla...
ATATATATGTTACCAACTTTCACATTATCTAATAATGATGTATATTATTATTTTAATTCAAAAGTATTTTACTTTTATTTTTATTATTTAAATATAATATTTTATTATTAATAGGTTACTAAATTGTTATTTAATAAAATGTGTGTTCTAAATGATTATAATTCAATTTAAAATTCAAAATATTTAATTTTTCTTGTTTTGTTAAAGTTTTAAAAAATAACATTCACTCTTAAGTGTTTTTTTTAAATTTAATTTTTTGCAAGATTGTTTATGAGAAGAAAGTGAAAATCTCAGTTTTCTTACTTGTTATATTTTTAAATGCGATTAATATATTATATTACTTTATTAAATCATTTAACTCGAGAAATGATAAAAAACCATGATAAAAATATGACCTAATAATAATTGTATGTGAGTAGTTGTTATGATTAATTAAATTTTTTTTATAAATAATTAAAATAAGAGGAGTTCAAAGTATTAAATAAAATTGGAAAATTATTAACAATAGAAAAAAATATTCTATTGAAAAAATTGTTAAAACCCCATGTTTAAACCTTAAATTCAAAAAAGATATAAAGAAGAATTTAAATTCAAGAAGATATAAAGAAGATTTTAAATTCACGAAGATATAAAGAAGAATTTAAATTAAAAAAAGATAACAAAAAATTTAAATTCAGGAAGATATAAAGAATAATTTAAATTCAAAAAAGATATAAAAAAGAATTTATAAATATAAAATACCTCATTGCTAGTACAAATCATTTCATGATCAGTCAAGCTAAACATCTCACTGATATCATCATCAGTCGTAGAAACGACGTCATCGTCTCTTTTCCACTCATGGGTTGTTCCCAAAATCCTATCGATTTCATCCTCAATGGAAGTAAAAACATTATTATCATTATTGATTTCACAATCCAATGTAGAAATGAAATCATTGTTTTAGTTAGTCATTATTCTTCTCTCTTTTTCAATCAAGAATCACTTAAACTCAATATGATTTTTGTTCTCTGTTATACTCTCTTCTTCTTTGAAATGTGTTTTCTTATCACACTCTTCTTCTGTTTATAAGAAATGAAATAGTTGAAATGAAAAGAAGATTTTAAAAATATTTATTCTGTTACAATTAAACAATTTTAATTAATGTCATGGACTTAGCCCAGTTTCATTCGTAAGCCTGGTGGATAATAATTAAAATAGAGAAAATAATAAATTTGATCGTATATTAATATAAAGTTGTTAGTTAAATATATATATCAATATATTACGCTGTTAGAATAAATATATGTGAATATATACCAGAGTATTTGGTTAAATAAATATATTTTATCTTCAAATTTATTCAAAATGTTTTATTTATTTTATCTTAAATTCATTCAAATAGACGATGAAAAACTAAAATACCAATTTACTTAAGATGTAGTTTATTCCAACCACGTTTAACTTAAAATATATGGGGAAATAAAATTTATTATTATTAATTTTTATAAATGATTAATTAATAATAATTTATAAATATGTAACAATTTATTTATTTAATATAAATCTATAACTCTATAGTAATTAATAACAATATGCAGTTTTGTAATTTTTTGGTTGTACATTTAAATTATTTTGCTTTTCATAATCTAATAAATATTTCATCTACATAATGAAAATTTAGTTACTATAAAAAAAAACTTGACACTGGCGTTAGCTTTTTTTCTAATAATAAATAAATAAATGAAACTCAATTTCGTAATCCGTCCATACCTTCTTGTTCTGATAACTTGTGAATTCTAAAGAAATTGGCCCGTCTGATACCGTATAATTTTTTGTTCTGCTTCATTAAATTATGTTTCAATTGTATATGTCTATTCTTTCCAAAGTAAGTTTTATGTTTAGTTATAGTTATTGTCGATGGGCAAGCCTTGCGGGTCCCTAAAAAACACAAGGCGAGTTCACTAATCTAGTCCACTCAATCGCTTAGGCTCACCTCGCATAATTCGTAATCCACATCTGAGGCCTAATCACATGGCCAACCAACTTGGCCCAAGAGCCGAGCTGACCTGCCTATGGCAAGTGCTGAGGTCCGACCACCGAGCTCTGAGCGCTCTGGTCCAGTACATTTTGTGTATAACACTTTGACAAAATTAGGGAACATGTTCCCATTCATTTCTAGAAAGCGTTGGTGCTTTTGATTCTTCAAGGGTTTTTTTACTTCCTTGAGATTCTCCTCTTTCAACCTGTTGAAGGACAGAAGGTTGGGAGTGTTTGTGGCTTTTCTACTCATATCATTTAAAAAGCTTTCAATCTGATCATTGTCACCAGAGAACTAAGTCTCTAAGTGACCACCCTTGGTAGCACCTTTTGTTGCACGAGATTTGTCTCTCCATGGTGAGTGGGATGAAGAGGCCATGATGCAAGTAATTTTATGAAAATGCGGAGAAGAAAGAGCTATAGAATGTGTTCATGATAGGTGTTATGAATCCACACTTGATATATATACATGGAAAATGAAAATATTTAAGTTGGTTAGGTGAGTTTCTTTTCTTCAGAAAGAAAAATAAACTACTGCTTTTGAAACTGCAATTTGTCAGTTTAAAAAAAAAAACAAATTTAACTGCACATAATGGCGATTGATAATACTTTAATTGCAGTTAATTTTTCAAAGAAAATAGCTAGATATTTTCATGGATAACCAGATTCTGATGCATATAACAAATGCATGTTCGATCGGTTGAATTTGGAGAAAAGAAATTGACAAATGACACACATAAGCATTTATGACAATTTATACAGAGAGTGACAAAGATGTAAATCAACTAGTTGAAACACATTTTAAACAGATTGAAAATATCAAATAGTTACTTCATTTTAAATTTGTTGAACATACAATAAACTAGTTCTTTTTTTTGAATAGTATAAAAAAATATCACCTTTTAATATGTGGAAATACAATGTACTTTGTTCCATTCCTTTATAGTGATCACTTTAACAGATCTAACCAATCATCATTGAGTTTGAATTGTGGAAACACAAAGTCTTTCTTTATTTCAGATATTTTTCCTTCAAGTACCATTGATGTTTCTTGGTTTTCAAAGATCCCTGCAAGAATAAATCAATGAGCAATATTTGGTCCCCTTATAAATTTGGGTCCGATAATATTAATTGAAACTTTAAGAACCCACTTTACAAGACCTTTAGGAATAACAAATCTTCTAGCTCTGCAAAACCTAACAATGTGACCCTTGTTTATATAATAAAAATAAGTTTTAACCAGTTTAACATATTTAACAACTGGTTTTCTGTTTTCAAAAAAACTTGTAAAGGGTCTGTTTTTGCAGCTTGGGTTGCAACCCAGACAAACAAAAACACATTTTTGTGAAGCAAGAACAATTTCAAAATTGGATTATCCTCTTGAAAAAATTTCCACATTTTTTAAAAGATAGTGAACCTTCTTTTGTAGGGAATCACAGGTTTCACAATTTCTTAAATCAACACACTTACAAGAAGAGTTTTTGTAAATGATTTCAAGATTTTCGAAATCAGTTTTTGAATGACTTAACTTTTCATCTAAGGTTTTAACTCGATTTTCCAACCAGATTTTAAACCTTTTAACTGATTCTTTAATAGGTTCAACCTGTTACTTCTTCATGAGCCTCTTTCAAACCATAAAGCAATTGACTATAATTTTCAAAATTAATAGAGGTATTTGAACTTACACTGCTTGTGTTTGAATCTTCAGTCATCAAGCATAGATTGGCTTCTTCATCATTCTTTGATAATGAACTTGAAGAAGAATTATAATTATCTTGCCAAGTAATATATGTTCTTTTGGCTTTTCATCTCTTCACATATTTTCTGTCAGCAACTCTTTTTTGCTTATAGTATTTAGACATTCAGCTTTGATATGTCCTTATTTGCCACAACCTAAACAAGTATAATTTGCAAAATTAAAATAAGTTGTTTTCGTGGAATTATACTTGTTTGAAGACTACGTCTAGTCCTTGTTGTTATTTTTCAAGAACTTACCAAATATCCTTGTCAACAGGTTAAGGGTTTTAGTGTCACTGTAGTCACTTAAATCTTGACCATTCTTTTATACTGCAGATTTTAAAGCAATGCTTTTCACATACTTTTCTTCACTTTCTTGTTCATTCAGTCCGTTCATCTCAAGATAATGCTTCCTGAGTTTTCCAAACAATGATGCAGTGGTTAGGGTAGTCAAGTCTTTTGATTCTGAGATGGAAATGACCTTTGGCTGCCATGACATATCCAAGCATTTAATGATCTTGATGTTCAATTCTTCTCTTTCAAAGACCTTGTCTTGACCAATTAAATGATTTACCATGAGTAAATCTTTTATGCACATATGAAACTATTTCTCCCTTCCTCATTCTAAATAACTCGTATTCTTGGATGAAGGCATGCCTCATTGCCCTTTTCACGTCTGTTGTTCCTTCATGGGACATGTCAAGGATGTCCTACCTTTCCTTTGCTGAGGCACGGTGAGAAACCCTGAAAAAATCAATAGAATTTATAGTAGAGGTTATGATGTTCTTTGCAATACAATCATATTGAGCCTTTTTTCCTTTAGTCTCATTTTACTGGGACCAAGGTTTTCAATAAAAAAATCATATTTTTCATATTTAGGAATATAAGGACCATTTGTGATAGCATCCTTGAGTCCTCTATCAATTGATTCAACAAAAAATTTCATTATAACTTACCAGAATTGATAGTTCAAACAAAAAATAGTGGTGGTATGTTTATAGGAGCAACTTCTCCAAAAGGTAGTTTTTCAGCCATTTTTAAAAAATATTTAGAATCGAAAGTTGAGTAAATTTCAAGAATTTAGCTCCTGATGCCAATTGTTAGAATATATGGATGAAACAAAAGGGAGGTGAATTGTTTTTGCAAAGACTGGTGTTAGGTTGAAAAGATCAATTAAATCAATCAATTGATTAACTTGTTCAACTGGTTATTAAAAGATTAATAATTCAATAATTAAAAATATAAACCTATTCTTTTTAGAAATCAATTGACTGTTTTATGCAGAATACACAAAAGAAAATATAAAACAAATTATCAAAGTAAGGAAGAGAGAATTCACACAAAGAAATTATATTGGTTAACTCTTAACTAAGAGCTACATCCAGTCCTCAGCACACCATTGAGAATTCACTAAGTAATCAAAATCATATTACAAAATAGCCAAGAGGGTTGATCTCGAACCCTTTAAGAACACAAAACACTCTCAACAAATACACAAATTTCATAAACACTATCTGAAACTATTTACAACACAATACAATATAAAAAATTGAATTTAGGATACGATTGGGGTTTACACAATTGAAAAGCAGTAGAAGAAATAACCCAAATTCCTATTTCACATAGTCTCAATGATCCAAGACTTCAAAGAATGATTCTAGACTTCAAAGAATGATTCTAAAAGCCTTTTGATTTTGTCTCTTGAAAAACGTATTCATTAATCTCTCTTCTTGTTTTTAAAATGATAAAAAAGAAATCTTCATATATACTTCAAAAGATGGTTGAAAAAAGTTTTGCTAAAATGTTTGAAAATGAAATTAGTTAAAAGCATTTAAAAAAATGCTTGAAAATCATAATAACATTTTGCTAAAATTACTCAGTTGATTTTTAAAACAAATTGATTGCTTTCATTTTTTGTTAAAATCACAATATAAAAAACCAGTTCATTTATTTAAATAATTGATTTATTTTTCTTTATAGAAAGACAAAATAAAACAAATCATTTTTAAATCCTTTTAAAAAACTTAAGTGTTTTTCAGTCGGTTGATACGATAAATCAATCCGTTGCAAAACTTATTGCAGTCATCTGACTTAAACAAAAGCTATTTCAGATGTAATACGACACAACTAACTAAAATTAACACAGATTTGAAAAACAAAACTTTCAAACCATATGAACTTTGATCAAAGCTAGGTGCAAATTAATAACTCAAAATCAAGAGTTCCTTCCTATAATGAGGAGGCACAAACTGCGTGCGCATTCATTCCTTTAAATCATACCAAAAGACCACGACTGACCTCTTGTTCAAACCTGTTGAAGATAGGCTTTGGTGTCTCCAAATCTACGAGGATTGCTTGAAGGCCTGGATATTGCTTGTGTGAGTGCTCTAGGTAATTTGAATTTGTAATACCACTCTTTGTTATGACCCAAACTTATTTTAGTCAAGATCTTTTGAAAAAAGAGTGTTTTTTAAAGAAGTGGAAAAACAACCAGTTGTTTTATCGTTTCAATCGGTTGTTTTACACTTAGTGGGAGGATTTGGAAAGCTTGACTTTGTTTGACTTTGCTGTCAAACCAATTCAACTAGTTGTTTCGAGAAATCAACTGATTGATTTTGGAAAATCCTTAACATAATATGTTAAGTTTGTTAAAGTTGTCTTAAATAATTCAAAACTGATTTGGCTCTTGCTTTAAATGTTCTTAACAACTTTTTGGAGTATAAATAATCTGTTATACGCTCCTAGTTGTTATGAAATCAGATTGTACCTTTCAAATCAATTTTTCTCCAAGATTGCTTCAAGCTTTGGATTCTTTTAAAGAGTGGAATAGGATTGCTTTGTAAATTTTCAATTCAATCTTTTGATTGTATCAGGTGTGATCATTCCTTTTCTCTTTTGATCTCTGTAATTCTGTAAAGACTAGTGTGTGCAGATCTAGAAGGTGTTCGGATATGTGGTGTGTTGTTAGCCAAATGGGGTGTGTGTTCTTAAAGGATTCAAGATCACCTATTTGGTGTGTGGTTTGTAATCAAGGTTTTGATTGCTTAGTGGATTGCTCAGAGGTTTCTGGGAACTGGATGTAGCTCTTGGTTAAGAGTGATTTTTCTATCCCTTATCTCCTTTAAATCTGTTTTAGCTTGTTTTTATTCACTGTTGATAAAAACAACCAGTTAATTTGCATAAACAACCGGTTGATTTTCTGGAATCAACTTAAAACAGTTTTATTTGTTAGCTTATTTGGTTTCTTGTTCATTGATTCTTCATTGAACTTCACTCTACCTTCAATATTTGCGAAAAACGTTTAAGGCCTACAATTCTAACAAAACCAATGTCAATTACAGTTTGATGTCACCACTGCATGGCATAATCTAAAAATTCTAGGGAAGCGAACTCAACCTTTTGGTCCTCTTGGACCTCATACACATTGAAAATTTGTTCTACCTTAGCTTCCCATTCTAAATATACATTGGGATCGCTTTCCCCATTAAAACTATGCAATTTAATAAAAGGGAAAAAAGGCTTCGATGATGGATGTTGGTGGCGCCTCTCTTCAAAGTTATGCACTCTCCAATCTTAGTCTTCTTCTTGACTCCCATAGTGCGTGTAACTTCTAAAGGATCTTCTTTGTTCCCATCTCCTTCCTCTATGTTGTCTTTCTTGAGCCACTTCTAGTCTTTGCAACCTTTCCACCAATTGCCTTATCTCCTCTTCTTTTTGGGCCAAGGTCCTCCTGGTTTCTGCAAGTTCTCCCAATAGAAAATCCTTTTGAAGAGATTGTGGCTTTGAAGATTCTCCCGAAGACAAATGCGTCATAATTTGCACCAAAAAGGAAACAAACAATTAGTGAAAAAGAACAACAATTTTATATACTCCTCACTTGTGTCACTCGACAATTTTAGTAAAGGAGGAAAGAATTGCAATGCACTCAAGAAATATTTGCACTCAAAACACAAAGGTCTACACTTGGTAGCAAGCACTCCAAGTGAAAGATGACAGAGCTCTTACACTTGCTTACTCAAGATTCCCCCAACAAAACTTAAGAAAATTTGAAAGACAAGCAAGAAAAGATTAAAAGCAAGAAAGCTAAACCAAATTAGAAATAAGATGAAGACAAAACTTTAACAAGACAAGCAAGAAAAGTACAAAAAAGACTCAAAGAAAACTTACTTAAACTTAAATTATGAAGATTTGGAATTTCCTAGAAATTAAGAAAGTAAGAGGGATGAAACTTCACAGTTATGAACACAATTTGCCATATACGTAGAATCCTATTTAGAAATTTGCAAAGTGAAATTTGAAATGTGAATGCTTCTTAAAACTCTTTTATCTTTGTTTTTCTTTATGGATTCAAAAGTCTCATATCCTTTTTGTATGCATATTTTCTTTTGTTGTCATTCCAATTTTCACTTTTCAAAAAGATGTTAGGTTTGGATTCAAATCATATGAACACTTGCATTTTATGTTTGGAATTAAATCAACCACGGCTCACAACTTCCCATTTTTTTTAACTCTTCACAATTAAAATCAAAATAAGTAGAAAGAGTCATAGAACACTAAGAACAAATGACTCAAGCAAAAGATGTAAGGAAAAAAAATTGACACAAAATAAAATTCAAAAGTGAAATTTTAAGTACTTAATGAATAAAAATGGGGAATTGTGGATGACAAGAATGTAAAGGCAGAAAATAAATTGCTTGAAAGTAAAAGCAAGAATTTAAATGTGCTGAAAAAATAAATTTATGAAATCAAGTCAAAGCAAATAAGCACAAAATAACCATGCTCTGGATACCACATGATGTCAGTTGATTTTATGATTGCACATTTTAATTGGTTGCTCTTGTTTATGATTTTGAGATTAGCAATTTAAGGTGAGAACCCTAAGAAGATTCCCACTAGAAACGAACTTAACCAAGTGGTTAAGTAAGTGTGAAGGTTCACTTCAGAAGGGCAAAGAGAAAAACACAAGAATAAGGTAATTATGATGTAAGGGGTGGAATTTAAGAACAATGGAAGTAAAGGATGAATGAAGATGACCGAATGAAAAAAGACACAAACAAGAACATAAAGAATAAAGTAAATGGGGAAATGGAAAGGAATAGAAAAGATGAGATGAAGAAAGCTTATGGAGATTGGGAAAGATGAACACACCACTTGGAGGGTGGGAAACTCCAAGATAAGTGAGGAAGAGTTGCGCCACTTGAAATTCTCACACACTCAAGATAAGACCCCAATTCATTTAGGAGACAAAGTTCACTAATCACTCAAGTAGAGTTTCTTTACTATATTAAAATCTAGCTCAAAATACATGAGGTAAGGCACCATATTTATAGGAATGGGTGCCTTGGTGGGCAAAATGGGGGAGGGGTAGAAAAGGTATATGAGAGGGGCGACCTAGGTCAATGTTGCCCCCAGTCCTAGCTTCTAGAAGCTAGGGCTACCTTCTAACCCTAATGGACTAGGCACAAGCTAAAATGATAACTACACCTCTTATTATGCTAAATGGACCATACTCTACTGAAATTAAAAACAAAGAGACTAGCTGGTGCTCAGCTCGAATGGCTTGGGCTCTAGTCCTGATTATCATTTGAGGAATGATGGACCCTGAAGCACTGGCTAGTGGGGGTCCTGACCTAGCCCTGGATCCTGTGTCATGCTCCTGGTCATCCTTCTAGAGGGTTGGGCTTGGTCAGTGGATGCTCTATCTCTCAGGTTTTCATCACTTTGTCATTAGTCAGGCAAGCCAAGGCAAATTCTTGGCAGAATAACCTCAAAAAGTCACGATGAAGGAAGTCTTCGTCATGGACTGTTAACCTGTTTTTGTCTTCGTCTGGCTAAGAACCCCATGTATTATTTCAGCTCACTGCACTCCTAATTGACCTCATTCAAGTATACTTTCCACAAACCACTTTTAACTTAACACATGTATTCTTTTTACAAGTCACTCCTTAATTCAAATTTTCTCTTTGGATATGTAATTTATGTTTTTGTTATATAATATATACTTAAAAGTTAAAACTTTAATGTAAATTATTGTTTAATTTTAAATATTTAATGTGGGAGTTGTTAGAGGTTGCTCGAGGTACGTGGACTATGGTGGCATTTTAATAGGTAGTCAGGGTGAGTATATTGACTATTTGAGTTCATAAATCTTTATAAGGTGGGATTATAGGAGCCATTCTAGCTATTAAACTCTCTTCTGGGTTACTGGATATAGGGATGTTTAGCTTGAATGTGATTCCTCTTTGTTGTGTCAAGCTTTTTCTTTTCCTGTGTTGCTTGTCTCCTAGTCCATTAGAGGTGGATGGAGAAAATTCATGAAGACTTGTGAGGTTCAAGATATCCCACATCTTTTGTGAAGGGAGTCGGTATGCAAATAAACTTGTTAATCTTGGGATTGAGAAAAAGTTAGATTTCAAGTGGTTTAATGTCATACCTTCTATTATTAGCTTACTTTTATTCATAATAGGTTTCAACTCCTCTTGTTCTGGTGGGTCTAGTTCTTTGTATGTTCTCTACATGAGTTTGTTTTCATTCTTGTTTTCTCTTTTTTTTAATGAAATGTTGTTTTTTTTTGGTAGTAGATAGTTGAATTTTGGGGTGAGTCTAGCTCAAATGCCAAAGTTCATAAATATGTCTAACATGAATTTTATTAAAAAAAATATTAATGTGGGAGAAGGACAAATATATATCAAAATATATATATATATATATAAACTTATTTTAGAATTTCAAATTTTACGATTTTAAGTTATTCTTCGTTTCTACATTTACAGAAAATAACCAACAAAAAATTGAAAGAAAAAAAAAT
>Ga0123341_1006507_pt1 | contig 10564 bp, 6 predicted proteins | sample Turbeapinknodule_FD_89959 | JGI IMG/M metagenome (GOLD analysis project Ga0123341, IMG submission 89959) | Root nodule microbial communities of legume samples collected from Mexico - Turtle bean Mexico pink nodule | ecosystem: Host-associated > Plants > Roots > Nodule | place: Mexico: Nepantla...
ATCTTATTTAAACCACTTCCACTCTTAAATAAATCAATTGGGTTCTTATATGTTCTTTTTCATATTTATTTGATTCTCAAAATATAAAATTTCCATCTTTATATATATGATAGTTGGAAAGAAATATGAAAAAAATAAGAAATCTTAGTTATGTCATAGATAAGCAGTTAAAACTTAAATAATTTAAAGAATGACATCACTTAATTTTATTATTTTTTGATATATAGACAATTTTTTTAATTAGTGATGTGAAGATTCGAATAAGAGAAAAAGAGAGTATGAAACTGAATTGTTGTAGCAATAGAACAGATCCAAGAACTAATTAATGATATTGAGTACAAAGCATGAGATGTCCTTATTTAACCACTATTATATGAGATTAATAAAGTAGTGATGATGCTTATCGGATTCATGAACATGAAGCAATGAGGTAGCTCCTTTGGCCCGAATCAATTAGTGAAAAGGAAAATAGGGTTTAACCTAACATGATTGAATGGAAAGTTGAATCTGGAGTCAATTGCTTCCTAAATGAGCAAAGTAAAGGCATGTTAGTGAAGGCCCCTTGGAAAATGGCTAAGCAACAAATGACCCCAAAAGAGGTTAAATCACAGTGACCATTAGATCCTCTCCAATCCACTTTGAACTTAGAAACAACATGATAAGAGTACTAAGAAAGGAGAAGCATTTGCATGGTTGGGTTTCGTACACGCGTCACCACCGTACATCTTGGACCCCATATCTCACACAACATTTTCTGGCCATACCTTATCACAACCCATGTGTGAATGTGACATTCTTATGAATCTATGGATCATGACTGCACTTAATGTGGCAGCCATTCGTTGAAACCCAAGTAACTAATTTGAAGTGACCAATTATGTTTAAACTCAGTATTTTTAATACCCTGCTAGGGCCCACCTGATGAATCCTTAGTATGAAAATGTGCTCGAGATTGAGATCCTATACATTAAAGATTATATTATCTTGGGATAGTGTGCACCTTTAGTGTAACTTTTTCAACCATGTTCTTGTTATACTTGAGAAAGTAAATTAAAATTAAATTAATTACTTGATAGATATATACAGAGGGATGGGGACAAATAGAAGGCAGACAAGGACCCGCCTCTGGGTACGATAATGGCCAAATAGTTAAGACTTATTAATATACAAAATTGACACGACTTAAAGGTATGAAGAATGATGAGCTAATTTAGATAGAAGCCAAGAAAAGAAAAAAAAGAGAACAAAACAGCAATTTGGTGATGAGAAAGGCTTATGCGTGAAGCGACTATGTAGTTATTTGGATTTATCCCCAGAAAGGAATCTATATGGGTTTTTATGATAATGATTGATGGTAGATGATATGTAAGAATTGGATCATATTTACATCCAATTATTGTAAAAGGTTAAAATGCTTTGATTCATCTTGCATCTGATAATGGTCAAGATTGGTCAATGTGTTGGCATAGTAAAGTTAGAGTTATGGGAGAATCCAAATCCAGAATTGAAGTGAAATTAAAGGACATGTGGATAAGTGTGGTGGTGGGTCTGTTCTCTTAGACTTGTGCCTTGGTGGGGCTACAGCGCGTGCCTTTCCTCATCCAACTTCAAGGACACACTATTCTTTAATCATGCATTGCATATAACATATATATCTATATATATACACTTAGTATTTCTATCATTTTCTCATATATGCATCAGTTTATCTTCTTTAGTAATACCAAAATCAGGGTTTACTTGGAAGTTAGTAAAATAGACTACAAAAAAAAGGTAGCTTTAGTTACTTATGGGTAGGTCAGATGTTATTCGACTAAAACATCACAAAGGGAATAATGTTCAGCAATAAAGTTGGTGATTCACACAAAGGTCATGCGTGATATGATATTGTTCACTCCCACAACAACAAAAAAATAAGAAGAAAAAGGAAACGTAGACCTAACCAAACCCACCAATAACAGAGTTTAAGGAGATGAATCATGATCTACGATAGTTTTAACAATTATAAGAATATTTTACATTGTGAGAAGACAGTAGGAAGAGAATAATTTTGTGTGTGTATATATTCAAAAAGTAGAGTTTAAAGTTGAAGGAAAAAACTTTTTTTTATTGTGATGTGTTGACGTTGACAAAATGTTTTTGGAGAACAAAGTCATTTGAGTCAAGCTGGATATAAAACTCATCTTTGATTCTGACAACTTTCGATGTCCTCCACCAGTTTGTGTCTGCTAGCAGATCTTTCTGGTGGTGTAAAGAGAATAATAATAACAGATAATTTTAATAGAAAAGGGACAATATAATCACATAGGTAACAATGTAAGTTCACTCTTCAACAAAATGGAAAGCAATCTCACATTTTTCAGTTTGGGCGTTTTGTAGAATTCACAACATACTGTGAGGTCATGCTTTGGTATGTATTCTGAAGTTATTTATTTCCATGCTAATAATTAATCAGAAAATTTTGGTATATTTTTAAAATTGAGGCAAAAAAACTGCGATGGCGACCATTTTCTAAAATTTTGATTGATGTTTTCCCATTCAATCTCCTCCCAGACAAGATATGGGATTATGGGTCGTATGTTATTAATGTCACGCGTGTTGTTCATCTATTTGCCAAACCTATCTTTTCATTTATTGCTATCTATTTGAAACTATACAGCAATCAGACAGAAACTTAACAAATAAGAGACAAAGACATGAATGCCCATATATATAAGATGAAAGGAGATTTTAAGTAACAAAATCTATGGATTGCTAAATAATCAGACTCATGATTTGGACAAATATACACGTGTGTGGTTCTGATTTTTCATGATCAGAATTTTGAAAGCTAGGAAGCTTGTAAAGTTTAGGTGTGTGGTATTTCTTGCCCTTCAGCTTTTAGGGGAAAAGTCATACACCAGAGGTTTCTTATCGGAGTCTTAAGTCCTAACTATTTTCTTTGTTCACTTTAACGATAAGATCAGATTAGATAGATCATATGCTAATGTTTTTTTAATAACAAGAACACCAAGAATCAAAAAGTGACAATAAATGCATAGAATCATTAGATATTGTTAAACTCTGCCATTTTAAAGCTCTATATTAGTTGATACAATAACAACTATACAGGGTTGTTTGATGGGATAATATATTGTAGTATAGTTCTTTTTTGACAAAAGATCCACGTGTTTTAACAAGAAAATAATAAGTAATCTTTAAATGGTAGGACAACTACAGAAGAGGGGACATCTATGATGCATTATTAGGCCACTTTCTATTTACACTATTAAATGCATCTTTCTTCAAGGTATTAGTATACAATATCGTTATGACCAGACACATAAAAGTTATCAATGACTTCTTCATTTTCAATCCATGTATTATTATTTCTTGCTTTTTTCTTCCAGAGGAAATATAACAAAATGAGTGGAATTTAGCTTTTTGATGATGAAAATCAGAACCGCCTTTTGATAGTGATTTTATTATTAAGGAAATAAGACTTACCTAGTTTCCCCCCACCCAGAGACCATGTTGAAGACTGATCAGTTGATTTGATAAATCATATTTAGAGAGCAAGAAAAAAAATGTTGAGGATTTTTTGCCAGGAAGAAAAGAAAAATGTGTATGATGCTAGACTTCTCAATAGAACTGACGATTCAAATCCTTGGTGCCAAGAGAAATGAAGTCATCCAACAACTGAAATTGGTTTCTGATGACAGAAGTATAATTGAATTTGAACCAAGAAAGTTTAAAGAGAAATAAGTCGTGGTGGTACAGTAACCAAGCACTAAGTTTCATTGCTCATGCATATCTTGATTAAGTTCTGCAAGACCTTGTCTGGAATATCTTGTTCACTGGCCTACATTGGCTCATGTTGAGTGTCATTTGTTTTTATTATTATACATCATTGTGGTCCCCCTTTCTTCTATATATCCTTTCCCACATTACAGTAAAGCAACTATATGTACAAAATACAATCAACTACAGTAAATGTTAGTATTATACAAATACAAAAATGTTTATATATTATAATATGAACATACATCTCTCTCTCTCTCTCTCTTTCTCTCTCTTTCTAAATATCACAAAGTCACTCATACTACACAAAGAGACACATTGCTACTCCAGCTTTTCTCTTGCCTCCTTGCCTCACAGCCTGTCAAGCCTGAATTATTAAACTCATGATTACAGTTTTAAATTTGAGCTGTTATTGCTTTGTTGTTTCTTAGTAAAGGGTTGAATGGTTCTCATATGCCAAGAGATTTGATGCTGTCAATGAGCTTTCTCCTGATTCCCCAGGTGCTGCACTCTTTGGATTGATCCGTCCTTTGCCTTGGGAATGATTCAAGGAGACTCGTGACACAATTGGCCCTTTGTAATGTTAGAATTGGTCTTATTTCTAAGGCTCTTTTATGGGTATAAAAATGCTGGCATGAGAGAAGAACATGTTCAATGACCTTCATCACAGAAAGCTGCTATTTTGGTACTTCTTATTACAGGTACAGGTACTAGACAACAGCACACAAATATGTTTCCACTAACTTGAATTACGTACAAAATCCTAATGAGTTTAGTTATTGATATTTTCTTCATGTGTGGTCTCCAAACATGGTGTGAGAAGGTCTCATGTTGCAGTTCTGACTTCTGAGATTCAATGAGTATTTATTTCATCACGTTGAAGTCCGTTTCTTTTGTTAGTTTGAAATTTGCAATTGCCATGAAAATGATTTCAATTATCTAACCTTGGTGGTACATCAAAAGTTTCCAGAATAACATAAAAAGGAAAATAAGTTGACTCCTTTGCACATGTCCGTGGCATGTAAACTCCTCGTGTCGGTGTGATCTTTGAGTTTTAGTGAATTCTTTCTAGTTCCTATTTACCTTAGCTTCACTGTATATAAAGTTTGGGTGTTGTCTTTCGAATAGCTCAAGAGAGGGTAGCTTTAAAAGAAACAAGGATGAGTGGACACTTCTCGGAGGCCAGTGTCTAGGAGTAGGGGATGATAACCACTGTTATAGACCTTATGGCTAGTGATGCTTTCATCATACAATCACAGACCCACATATTAGTTGGTTTTACTGTTGCGTTGTTCATGTTACACGCTGCATCAGTGTCCCAGCAATGTTTGATTGCACGTTTGAACATTTCAATGCATAATTCTCTTGGTCCCCTCTTTCTCTCTCTCTCTCCACTTTTGGGTGCTAAAGTGATAGTCCCTATTTTGACAAATTATCTCACAACATGAACAAGAATCTTCCCTATATATTGCCTGCATTTGTGCACCAAAAAGGGCAGTGACAGAATCTTGCAGGATAATGTCAGCTTATCATGACTGGTCGATCCTGTTGAATTTTCATTTCAATTTCTTGTCATGTGTCAGGTATGGCTGCCTACAAATGTGGGTTTTTCAACAAGTCCAAAATTATGAGTTTGCAGTTTCAGCCAACCTTTGCCGTTTAGATATTAAATAAAATTCTCCAACCTCGGCATAATTGAATTTTGTCCCCACCTTCACATTTTAGCTTCAGAGATCATAACCGCATTGCTTAGCCTAAAAAGCAGAGAAAGGAACAAGACATGTTTTATTCATTATTACTTCTCTCAAGGATTTTCTCATTAAACGGAAATTTTCTAATTGTTGACTTGAGGCATTACCTTACACCAGCAAGGTGTGATAGAAAAAAGTTGAAAAAAATTAAACATTTTTTCTTTTTTCAGGCATGGGAACCAAAATTGAATATTCCATAAATCTTCTAGCAACCATAGTAGACAGCACCAACTTAGCTGTGGGTGGAGTGGATGTCTGGGAGCATTATCAGAACAAGAATCAAAGGACTGAAATCAGAAAACTGCAAGGTCCCATGGATAGGATGCTTGATAGAAACAATGTAGAGTCCATCAAAAAGACAATGCAGATGCATGAGGACATCTTCAAACACCAGGTATTCGGATGATGTTGTATGATTGCACTTTTCGTCTTAACAATTACAAAATTCATGTTGCGACAAATGTTGCATTCCTTGACAACCATGATCATATGATCAATCAAGTGTCTTAGGCTTGAATTCATGAGCATTAGAGATTGAAGGAGAGAGCCTTTCCATTTCAGTGGCCTTTCTTTTTCTTTATCTTTGGAGGCAGCAACATTGCATTCTGTGTGTAAAATGGCAATACAATGATAATGCTTTGAAACTGAACATACTGATGTCAAAATCAGTGTATGATGAAGCCCTTCTTCCATGACATCTTATTTATGATCAATTTTCATTACTCTGAACTTCATTTATTATTTATTACCAATTCCAAGAAGCCACTATGTGTGAAAGTGAATATTGGTGCCAATCCTGTTGAAAAAACATGAATCTCTTACAAGTTGACAATTATGAGAATTTGGAATTTGCAGGTAAGAGAGCTACACCGGGTATACAGTGTGCAAAAGATGTTGATGGGTGAGCTCAAAAACGAAACTAGACAGCCGAAATTTTGGCACCACAGGAATGAGATTGATGTAAGCCATCCACATCTCATTAAACCGCAACATCAAACGACACAGATTTCACACAAGCCTGATTTCCATGTTCAAAATTTGAGAGAGGATCTTTGGTCAAGAGAAAAGATTAGAAGCTGGTCAGACACCAAACAGATGCAAAGAGGTTTTGATCTTGAAAGGCCTGCTGAGGAGGACATTTTTTCTCAAGGGCGTGGCTTTGATGAAGGTGAGGCAGGGCCTAGCTCCCACACTGCATTTCAGAGTTGTAAACTAAGTACTAGTGGCTATGATGAAGAAATGGAAGTGGATTTGACACTAAGTATAGGTGGTAGTCAAGTTAATAAGAGTTCTCAATTACCTCATTTAGCATGCTCAAACTCAATCAGTGGGAAAACTAGGAAGCTGAATTCATCTGCCTCCTTCAAATCAGATAGAACAGGAGAATACAGTGACCCCACCACCCCAATGAGTAGCACCACTGTTACATTTACTCGGGAAGGAAAGGGGCCACATTGGCTTTCTCAAGGTCTAAAGCTTAAATAGCACTATAACTTGTTTGTATCCTTTCAACCTTACATGGACCACCGAATTGATATGGTTCATGCATTCAGATTCCTAGATTACTTTCTACTTTATTCCAATAATAAACAAACAGCTTATACACCCACTTCTGAGTGCCCTTTTGTATAGAGATAGTTGCTAATTTGCAGTGCTTCTAAAACTATTTTCGTTCTCAACATTCTAACCGAATTATGCTATTGTAAATGTTTAACTTCATACTGGATGCACTGAGTATTTAGTATAACATAATATGCATTCTCAATGCACTAATAAACTCAAAAAGGGATCAATAATTAAGAGCATCACATGGCAGTCTCATTATAAATGGCCATGATTCTGTCTCTTTCAAACAGAACAGTCACATTCTGCAGTTGGATTCATGATTTTGTCTGCTCAGAAGTTGTATCTTACGAAAGATAGCGTGATTCTTATGTCTGTATCAGTTGGAAACTCTCTAATTAGTGGTTTTTGATCTAAGTATGAGAGAGTCCTTATGAAATTACAGCAGTATACTTTTTTTATTGAAGAAATTAAAAGTGCTCACTCTCTTTTTGTGTGTATAGGTGGTGAAATTTTTTGGTAGAAATACTAGAGCAAGTTCCGCATGATGATGAAGTAAGTTTCACATTAAAAGAGAATAGACAAAGTTGGGAATTCATGAATGAAATGAACCATAAATTTACAGTTTTATGGTTTTAAATTGGGACGTTAGGTCAAGTCATATTCTCATAAGATCGAGTTAGTCCTTGAAGTCACGCTTGAAAGAGAACATACTGGAAATTCAATAAAGTTCATAAATGAGTTAGTAGGGTTGGGAATTTTGTGAGTGTAAATTATTAAAATTCAAGTGTGAATTCCAATTAAATGTGAGCAAATAAGCTTAATTTATTCGAGGCATGGCGTAAGATCTGATGTAGTGATTTCTCTTAAATTCCATTGCAATCAAATTTTGAAATACACTTTTTACCACTCTGATGTAAGATAAATTTTGAAATACACAAGGTTGAGTGATACTTTGGTTATTTCAATTTATCCATCAAAATTAACAATATTTTTTTTAGTTTCAATTAGTAAAAGAAGGAACTCTGTTTTTTTCTCTTAACAAATTATAACTGTCTTTCATTCTATGCTTTGAAGCTCAAAAACTAAGTTATGTGGGGTGAAAAAATTTTGATGCCTAGTGGGTAGGTTGTAGTCTTCAGCATCTACTGGCCCTTCACATCACATGCTCCATGCAATGAATTGAATTTTTTTTCCGTACCGATATGGGGCTCAGGCTGAGGTATGCCACTTTAAGCGACCACGTCTACTTTTGTGCACTTATGTTAAAAAAAAACAAATTACATACTTTTACTTTCTAACTCAAGTTATTATTTTTATTTATCTATTCATTATGTGGGAAGTAGAAACACTAATTCTTGGATGATGGAGGTTGATAAACTTTCAACTCACTACAATATTTTGAAATTAACTCAATAACAATAACAATAAATATAGTTTTATAAATATTAGAAATTTAGAAAATAATTATATTTTTATGTAAATATTTAAAAAAATCATGAAAAATGTAACAAATTCTGATTACGTTTCCACCACTTTTTTATTTTTCCAGAAAGAATAAAATAAATAAACTTAGATCATTTGAAAGAAGTTCAAAAAGTTTTAAGCTATCTGTCATAGCCCTCATACACGTCCAGCACAATAGTACATTGCATCCAGAAGAACTACCTATTGCCTACTGCAAAACAGATGCATCAAAATGACATTATATTTGGATACATTCGTGAATCCCTCTCCCCTTCTCTCTGAAATTAAAGATTCACATTTGCATAAGTGTCTGGTTACAAGGTATCAATCTACAATTAATGTCCTTGTTGCCTAATCAAAACTTCTCCGAAGATTATGCCCAGTCAGTGAAAATGATTATGCTCTTATCAGTCTCAAATTGTGCATTTGATAATGAAGAAAGCCTCCAAAATATACAGTCATTGTAAGCAATTGAGAATATTTTATGTGATCCCTACTACTTAATCCAACTTTCATGTTTATGGCATTGGCTGCACACACACAGCCACCCTTATGGAATTAATTCATTATCATGAATCTGCACCAGAACTGGTTCAATTTGTGTTCTGGTAGCATATTAGCCTCCAAAAAATAATTTGCAATAAGTCTATAACAAAGCAAACAAACACATACCATATTCCATATTGTTTTCTTTACTTTGACCAATTCGTAACATGGTTTCCTACCTACCCTAAAAGCAAGTACTCCTAATAGCTTCCTATTTCAACAGTTTGATGCACAAAACCATATTGAAATACAATCAGAGTAAGAAAAAATTGATTTTGGATACAAGTTCCTAATTCAAGCCCAAACCTTCAGCTATACTAAACAAAAAATTTGTTCTACATCTGATTTTTCATTTTTGAAATATCACTGGGTTCCTTTGTTTTCATAGATTCCAAATCACCCCAACCCATACCCCTTTCCAGATCAGATTCCCTTTCAAATTAAGCTGATTTATACCAAACTAATTGAAATGTTCTTGTCATTTATTATGTGTTACATTATAAATGATACTTTCATAACTCTTAAAGTTATAAGTTTGAAATTAAATAATATAAAAATATTAAAATTCGTAATATTTCATTACCTATTATAATACCCACCCAACTTTCACAAGAGTGTCATACCTTTTGTACTATCTTACAGTAAAAAAAACAGATGTTCTAAGGATTCAGTACTTTTTTAGCACATAGGACAAACTAGCTCTATTTGATGAACTACTCTCCTACATAGACTTTCTTTTGTAGCCAATCTCTATTTAAGAACCTTCCATGCAAAAATTGTTGCAGAGGGACAAACCTTAATTTTCCATAGTTCTGAGTAACAACCTCCCCTTTCGTCCTGCGTTTCCACCACTTATTAGATCATTTTAGTAATTAGAATGAGTTTGTTTTAAGAAGGAAAAAAAAGTACATCATTGAATCAATAGTTGATCTTAAGAATTGAAGTTGAGATTATGCATTGAGTTACAACTTTCTCATACTTGAATGTAATTATTTTTTTTTTCTTAATTTTACCAAGCTTTTCATTCTTTTAATTTTTTTTTCATAATTGTATAAAAATATTTAACTTTACTATTTTTGTGGATAACACCATATTATATGTTTTACACTATTTTTTCTCTCTTTAGGTTTGTGTCTTTTTATAGTTTTCCTGTTCTAAGAATTTTGAAAAGATATTGTGATTTAGATTTTGTTAACCGTTTCTCAGTTTTCAAGGTTTCAAAATTTTTGATTTTGTTTTTCTTTATTCTGTGTGAGATTTGTTTCAAATTTTGTTTCTAAGATGTTATAAATTTTATTTTTCCATTCTTCGCCTCAGATTTTGTTTTTTTATTTCAATTTAAAGAAACAACTTGAAGTTTTACATATTTAATCAATTTGGAAAGTAGACACACATTTTTATGTTCATCATTTGACCATAGCAAGTTAAAATACATTCATTTATGTTAACATTTTTTA
>Ga0123341_1006509_pt1 | contig 10564 bp, 8 predicted proteins | sample Turbeapinknodule_FD_89959 | JGI IMG/M metagenome (GOLD analysis project Ga0123341, IMG submission 89959) | Root nodule microbial communities of legume samples collected from Mexico - Turtle bean Mexico pink nodule | ecosystem: Host-associated > Plants > Roots > Nodule | place: Mexico: Nepantla...
TTATCATTTAGTTTCAACCAAAGTCTTGTTTTATATTTTCCAAATAACATTCAATTAACATTATTATTTTAATCAATGAACTACATTATTCAAAAAATATGTAAAAAAAATATTTTAAATTGCAAAGAATAAGCAAATTCACAATTTTTCGTAATAAATATTTTTAAATAAATAATAATCCAATAAATATATTCAGAAAAACTAAAACTGAAAACTAATATTCAATTTTCGTTAAAAAATTTGCAAAAACCATTCTCAAAATTTACAAAACTAAAATTAAAGAAAAATTCAAACACACAAACTGTACTTCAGTGTACGTTTTTTCTTAAAAGAAATTCAAAAAATATAAAAATCATATTGGGGTGTACGATTATACAAATTTAGAAAGGTTGACTGAAAAAAAAATCGTGTTTGAAGATCCGATCTCTTATTTTCAAAGCAAAATTTACCTAATGTAGTAAATCTTTTCAAATGTACCCCTTAATATTAAAAAATTACCCACTTTCTAAAAAAAACAAATCTAATTTTGTGTGGTTTATTAAAAGTATGCAAAAATAACTTTACACACAACTCATATTGAACCTGGAGCCTCTGACCCTCCTCTGTGCAAAAGAAAATAAAAAAAATACTGAACATAGTTATATGAGTAATTGAAGAAGTAATCTATGGTTTTCTACTACAAATATATTAACTAATTTATTTATTCTCTTAAAGTTAGAGAAAAAGAGAGAATTGTTTTGAGGAGATGCTTCTGGTGAAAGTGGTGGTGAAAAGGGGAAAAACCATGCATCACATGTAATGAAATCAAATGAGTTGTGCTATGGTATGGTATGGTGTGTGATCTAATCTAAATTTTGAATCAAGCTTATTCTTATTCGTCCACAACAAAAGTCAAGCGCCGCGCCAATCGCCACCTTTCCTCCCGTCATAATCCCACCGGCCGCCACACCACACCATTCAGTCAACCTTATACAATCACACGCAACCCATTTCTGTTACCACAATAACTATAAAATCTTTCACAACAAACACGTGTCTTCATTCTTCAATCATCATTTCTAACTGCTCACACCAACGCCACCACTCCATTCCCCAATGCTTCGTTTTCTTTTGCTGCTGTTCTTACTGGGCCTGGGTGCCCGGGTGGAGTCACACGAGGAATCCGGCCCCTGGAGCTGCGACTCCGACTCCGAGATCCGAGCCGAGGCCAATTTCAAACCCGGCGTTATTACACTGGATGGCCGCGCCGACGATTGGAAGGACATTGATGGGTCCTACTTCCCCCTCCTCCCCGCCCTCGACCCTGACGCTGAGAATGAATTCAAAGGGGGAAAGATGAGCGTTAAGGTATCACACTCCATTCTCTTCATTTACCTCTCGTCGATTTTATTTCTTTATTATTTTTCTCACTTTTTTTGGTTGTTGCAGAGTGTGCATGATGGCCGCGATATCTTCTTTCTGTTGCAAGTCGACGGTGATTATGCGTACTCCAAAGGGTAATATGCCGGCACACGCAAACAAACTTCATCTATTGCGGATTTAGCTTGTTTGTTTTGAATACTAAACCGAACTTATTTCTGTTGATTATGTTTTGAATTATATGTTAGGGTCTGATATGTTTGTAAAGAAGAGAAGATGGATTATAATTTTGAATTTTATTTGAACTCTATATACATCTAATACGGTTTTATTATTTTATCATTTTATCAAATTATCCTATTTATTAACATGATGTGTCACTTTGGTGAGTTCCTGTATAGTGTCTGCATAACAAAGTTTTACACCAATATTACTTATAGATTAAGTTTTTTATAAGTATTATCATCTTTTTTTGTGGTAATTTATGACGAGATTTGGTTTGGTTGGTGCATTTGTTTTGCAACGCAGTGAAAGCAACAAATGTCCATCTGTTGCTCTCATGTTTCAGATTGGAGATGGTGCCTCTTATCATAATGTAAGCTGATGCACTGAACAATAGTTTGTTCAGATTTTTTTCTAAGTTTTGCAGTCTTTGTTGCTTTCAATTATATCCCCTGACCCTTTATTAGAATATTTTTATGAAACATTATTTGATGATTGTGTCTATTGTTATAAGATGGGTGGCTGTGAGGAACATTCAACCTCATGCACTAACAAGACCTGCAAAGGTCATGAAGTGGACATTATGCACTTTTCCATAGGAAGTGCTATTCCGGGACGGCTTTATGGTGGCAATCCCCTGGACAATAGGGATGGAAATGGTGGCGACAGGTGATGCGCTGAAAAGTTTCTTGACTTGTACTATATTGGTTGGCAATTCATGATAGATAGGCTATTTTTTTAGCTGGACGTGTTCATTCAGTTTCCTATATTTTGTTGGTACAGGTTTGGTCACTTGGTTGATCTGTATTCCTGGAATCCACATTGTAGATACTTGGACGGAACTGGTCCTCCAGGTTCTGGTATGTACAAGTGCAACACCATTAATAAGAATTATATGTTGCATGACTGAAAAAACAACAGAATGAATGGATTAAAACACCCAGTGAAAGTATCACCAGAGGCTTCCTCCTAGAAATTTGAAACTACTGGTCTTGTAGTTGCTTTGCATGAGTTCACTCTTGTCCACTAACCACATCTTGCTTCATACTTATGCCCTTTATTATGGTGTTCATGCAATTCTTTAAGTGGAACATGCTTTATTCTTCTATATGCATTTTCTACTATCATATTGCTTGTCTTTTTCCCCTTCCAGTGTTGTCTGTATTTTCTATTGTACGTTATTTAGTTTGCTTACTTATAAATATCCTTCACAGTTTACTCACTTTGGCCATATAAAAAAATAACGATATCTTGTTTCGAATAATGCACGAGGTGGTCCATTATTTTATTGTTCACGTTGATATTAATCTCTTCTAAATTTTCTCCTTAATTTTTTTTTTCTCAGCAGTTTTTGTAAAATAATTTATCTTTGCCCTACAAATCCCAATTTAAAACTGATGTAACTTTACATATGGAAATGATTAAGCAGTGATTGAATTTTGGCATATGTATGATGCGTCTTAAATTACTTTAAGATGGCTTCATTCATATTGGAAGAAAGGGATGTGCCAAAATTAATTAAGGCATCTCTTATCCGTATATTAGAGGTCGAGAAGATGGAGATATAAGTGTTTTTTATGCTATAAGATTTCATAAGACAACTTTTAAGTTCCCAAATCAGGAAAAGGTGATAATTAAGTTTTAAAATGGCATGACACAAGATTGGCTAGTGCTGTTGTTGGGCCCACAGTTCATAACACTCAACACAATAGCACCAAGCAGTCTTTCATTGTAACCACAATCGCTGTCTTACATCAGTTACTTTATACTCAGTGGTATTTTCATAATCTTAAACATATAATATTTTCTCTTAGTATCCAAAATGGTGTGTGCAGAATAACATATGTAGTCTCATAATGACAAACCAGTTTACATTATTTTCTTCTTCGGTAGAAAAAAGCACCATTTCTGCTAGGATAGCAAACAAAGATTCATTTTACCAGGTGAATTAGTCACATTAAAAAATGAAAGGCTTTTAATTTGGTTAAAAGCAAAAACTTCCAAAATATTATTGTTTCCATAGACCTTTTGATGGAGTTTTCATTGACTCCTTGATAAATTCTTCGGTTGAAATTGATTTATGAATGAAGTTATGGAAGGCAGGGGAAGAATTGGATCATATGCATGGTGAATTCCGTGAGCAATGGTAGGAGAATGGTGCTAGGAAGGAGGTTAGACCAACCTTTTAGCTATTTCTCTAGGCTTCTCAACTAAGAGAGTGAGAGCAAGAGATAAGAGAGACTAAGAGAGGAATGTAAACACCAATTTGGCAGCAATTCAATTCCCATTCATAGTCTAAATATTACAAAGTAAGCACACGTATTTATAGGGCTTAAGTCTCATAAAATTGACTCTTAAGTTCCTAAATCCTCTCCACTCATAGAATGACATGTGACACTTATCTTTTAGGCTTCTTAAAATCCTCTCCATTTGCATGATGACATGTGGCAATCCTTGCTTCAAGAAACTCTCCAACGAGGAAAGGACACATGGCACCAATGACGTGAAGAGTCAAGGAAGGAGGGGTCTATGAGAAAATGACAAGTGCCAATGGAACTTGGAGAGTCAAGGGTGGAAGAGGTGCCATGTGGAGTCTTGTATGGGAGACATGTGGACATCCAACTTGGCGGCCTCAAATGCAAGCAAGGTTATCAGACTCAAGAGTCTACTCAGACTCGTGGGAGGTCTGTAAACCCGACTCGTAGACTCGTAAGAGTCTACTTCATACAAAAAATTTAATAAAAAAGAATTCATGATACCAATTTCATAATACTGAAATAAACATGTTCATACTTCAAAATATTATTTGTCAAACTGATAAGATAATTAAATAATTAAAACAACACAAACGTTATCAAGTTTAAAAGTCTCATTCATCTAATCCTCTAAGGAAATCATCTCCAACATCTTCATTATCATCTCCATCATCATCTTCATCACCATCTTCATCTTCATCACCATGAACTTTATCATCAAAAACTATATTATCAAAATCAACTGCATCTAGAATTGAATCATTTAAACTTGTTCCTCCAACTACGTCAACATTTACACCACCATCTTCAACTTGAGTTTGCTCAACCTCAACAACATTATCTCCTTCTTCAGTTATCCATTCATTATTAGACTCGATGTCATTAAATGGGAGAGCAACATCTTTTCTAATTTGTTTGTTTCTCAACTTCGAGTTATACATTACACACACCAAGCCATTAATTTTTTTTCCTAGTGCAAGCAATTTCTTCTTTTAGTATGAACCTATAATTAAATATGAAATTTTAGTCAATATATAAAACAAATCAAGAAAAACCTTAAATAACTTCATGAACTTGAATTATTATTTCAAATGAGCTCCAATTACACTCACACCCTGAAGAACTACAAGTTAAACTCAAAACATGAACAACTAACCTCTTTAGTTCTGAAGTTCCATCCCCAAACATCTCCCACCATTCTCCAGGGAACATAACTTTCCTACACTCCTTTGCATTTTCCATAGAAAATAGTCCTCTAGCATAGTGAAAATCAGTAAGTTGCAAATTGTTTTTTGTCCTTTCTATAACGTCATTAACCAATTTTCTCGTGCACATGTACAAACCTTCCTTCACCTCAACATCATCATTTCAAAAAGTTGGTTCATAGTGAAGTTGGGGGTTTAGGTAATAGGCAACTGCATGCAAAGGTCTATGAAGCTGATTATCCCACCTTTGATCAATGATTTTCCAAATAGGTTCATAACTACGTACCAATTATGTTATATTAGAAATAATTCACAAATAAATAAGTATTTAAATTTAAAATAGAAGAAAGTTAGAAATGTTACCTTTTCTTGATATTATTAAAGTTGCTTTTAATCTTCTCTTTGGCGCAATCCATCTCCTCATATATAAATCTCATTGCGGGTTTTGCATCCGAATCTACCAATCGAAGGACCACCATAAGAGGGGCAACAACTTTTAAGCATATAGTTACATTCTTCCAAAATTGACTATCTAATACCACATTTTGATTTTTCTCCCTTCTTGTGAAGTTCCAAACTTGCTTGTTTTCCATTATTCAGAGTTAAACATGGTCATTGATGATGTTTTCATTTCATACAAACAAGCTAGAGTCAAGTAAGTTGTGGCAAATCTAGTCATTCCAAGCCTTATCAAGTCCCATCCCTTTGTAAACCTTTTCAAAATGCAAATTAGCATGGTTCTACCGTAAATGTAGGAAGTGATCCTTCCCTTCTTGATAGTAGTTTCATGGACCTTTAATTGCTTTTCAAAATATTCAAAGATTAAATCAATACAATGGGCAGCACATGGAGTCCAATATAAATGCTCCCTTTGTTGCATCAACAGTTCTCCAGCTGCCTTGAAATTTGCAGCATTATCAATAACTACCTGCAGTACGTTTTCCTCACCAACAAATTCTACCGTATCATTCAACATTTTAAATACTTTCATGCAGTTTGAGATGTTAGAGGTATCTAATAAATAAAGAAACACATATCCTTTAGGACTGTTCACAAAAAAGTTACAAATTGAACGTCTTTTCTTGATGCTTATACTCTTGAAGTTGTATATCAGTTTTGTCCACTGCTTGTTTCAAAAGCTTCTCTCTGATATCATGATATGATGGAGGTTTATAGCCAACGCCTTATCTATCAATCATGTCACACATTTTTGCAAAAGTTGGATTTCTAATAATATTGAACAGGATGACACTTGTGTAGAAAAATTCAGCAATTTGAGCATCAACCTTTTCTTCATCACCTCTCTTGTATATTTGATTTGATTTAGAGTAGCTTGAACACCATCAGTAGATTTACTTTTAAATATCTTGCTAGTGCTACTAGCACTTTCACTCTCTTCCTCACCATCAATTTGTCCAAGGCTATTGAACTTTCTTTTCTTCCGTGAGGCATCTTTAGCTTGCTTCTGATACAACTTTCAACATTAAAACTTTGATTTCTTTTGATACTGATACACAAGGTCTAGAGTCATATCTAGTTCCGGCAAGATGATGTTTCCATTAAATGTCTTTGAGTAGTAATTACATTTCACTTTTTTACCGTTCCCTGAAACATCAACTCCATGCTTCCATCCAATATTTTTTCTATTTCCCACAAAATTTTTACTTCTAGGTGGTAGTGGAAATGCTGAATTTGAAGCACTTCTAGACATCTTATAATATGCCAACATTCTAAAAAAACACAATCAATCTGCCAAAAATCTAAAAAAAAAAAAACAATCTGCCCAAAAATTCTCAAACCCAACCTAAAAATAACCCTAAACCCAATAAACTAAAAAGCTCAAACCCAATTTAAAAACCCCTAACCCTAAACCCAATATTTCCTAATTTTCCAACCCTCATAAAAGAGCCCCATGAAACCCATAGCATCATCAACATACTTGTGAGGCGTGCGGCACTGCGAGGTGAGGCGGAGCAACGATGGCGATTCACGATGATGAAGATGAAGATGAGAACGTGAACATGAGCTGTGTGAACTAGGTAAAGAAATCATAAATTCTAACATAGCATTAATGAAACGCACCTCTCTGAACTGTTTTGGGCTTTTTTTTCGAACTCGGTGACTCGGCCTCGAACTCACGAGTTTGCACCGAGTTCACCGAGTTTGATCGAGTATGTTGCGCGTTTACTCAAAAGTGAGTTTACTCACGAGTTAACTCGTGACCCTTTAGTTGGACTCTTAAACTCGTAAGGGTTTGATAACCTTGGGTGCAAGGCTTAAGACCCAACACCCTATTCTACTTGGTCCAAAATACAAGGCCTAAAATAAATCTAAACTACTCTATACTATTTTACAGATAGAGGTCTTGTATTCTTAATGCTTCATGTTGGAGATCCCACATCGACTAAAGATAAAGACATTTCATAGTATATAAATGGGTGCAAACCTCACTTTAGAAGTAGGTTTTATAAAGTTGAGTTAAGTTTAAAGTCCATTTCTTAATATGGTATCAAAGCCATTTAGAGCCTATTCTAACGAGAGTGTGGTGGGCCTATCGTGCCACCCACTATTGGACCGCTATCGGATCATCCATAAATATATAATTACACACACAAGTTGAGAGTCTCGGCGTGAGGGGAGTGTGTTGGAGATCTCACACCGACTAGAAATTAGGACATTTCATAGTATATAAGTAGGTGCAAACCTCACTTTATAAGTCGATTTTATAAGGTTGAGTTAGGCTTAAAGTCCACTTCTTAATATAGTATCAGAGTCATTTTGAGTTTATCCTAGCAAGAGTTTGTTGGGCTTATCAGGCCACCCGCTATCGGATCACCCATAAATATATAGTCACAAGTACGAATTGGTAGTCTCGGCGTGAGGGGATGTGTTGGAGATCTCATATCGACTAGAGATAAGAACATTTCATAGTATATAAGTGGGTGCAAACCTCACCTTAGAAACCGATTTTATATGATTGAGTTATGCTTAAAGTCCATTTTTTAATACTTCCAAAATCTTTTAGAGTGATCTTCTACTAAGTTGAACTTGGCTCAAATGCCTTATTGGAGGCCTAAACAAGCCCAATTAGGCCCAAACTCCTAGTAAACTCTTTATTCTTGACTACAGTCTCTCATATGGGCTTGCATTGAACCCTCCCTCTTGAAAAGAAGATTTGTCCTCAGATTTTGCATGAAGCTCATTGACTGCAACCTTTATTTGCTCATTTCTTGTTTACTTTCCTCCAGGATAAAAAAAAAAATCAATCTACAAGAAACATCAAATAAAAGTGGGATAAGTCTCTTCATTAAAAGGAAACTAAGAAATTGTTTTTAAAATAAGATGTATCAAAACAACGCCCTTTATTTTTAAAAGGGATCATTGGTTTTAGAAACATCTTTTTCTTCACTTTGTTTTTGTTGTTGCTTTGTGCCATGTAACAACAAGACAAATTGATGTTTTTGAATCTTTTTGGAAGAAGAGTTAGCATCATGATTTAATTGAAAGGAAAAGTTCAAAGTATTGCAATCCCCTTTTAAGGTTTATGTCTCAACTATGCTTGTAAGGGGTGTTGTAAGAGACTTTTCTTCCTTTTTGGATTTCTCTTCTTCCTTTTCTTTTCTCTCTTTTTTTTCTCCTCTTTTCTATTTTTTCTTTCTCTTCTTTGTTCTCAATAAAAGTTTGTACTTTTTTCTCTTGTTATAAATTCTTTTTCTCTTGCTATAATTTTTCTTCCTATTATTACAAACTTTGTTATTTTTTCTCTAATCTTTTTTATTTTTCTCATATGAAAGCGAAACAAATTTTCTTCTTAAACATGCCTTCAACTCACGCCAATTCATTATTTTTAATTTTCTCCCAATTGAAACATCATATTGCCTTTGTTTCCACCAAGACATGACATTCTTGAAAACTTAAAGTAGCCATGGATACTTTTCTATTTTCATATACTTGGTGGTATTTAAGAAGTTTCTCAACCTTCATCTCCCATTCTAAATATTCCTCAATAATTTTATTTCTATAGAAAGAAGGGAGGTCTATTTTAGGCTTTGTAGAATGAGGATGATTAAGTAAACTCCTAGTAAACTCTTGATTAATTATCTAGCTATGTGACCTCTTTATTTTTTACTACAGTCTCGTAGATGGGTTTGCATCACCTTTCTTAATTGTGGTTGACTCATACAAATATAAAGAAATTAGTGGTGGATCTATGGATTTGTATCAAAAATCTTTCTTGCGGTATAAATGAAGGTCAAATGGTGTGTCCTATTGATGTGAGGAAATAATGGTACAAATGTCTAAAGTGTATTGACAATAATGACTGGCCAAATGAATATGCAAGTATTGTAGCATATTGGCAATAATGGCTAAGTTTTAAGGAACAATTGAATAGTCATGGATAGAAAATGTTTATGCTTAAGGGAGAACATACCATGTGAAAGAAATCCACACTTGAAGAAATTTTTGGAGCACAAGTGTGAATATAATGTTCTCACATTGGATAAGAATGGACAATTAGTTGAACTACATATCAGTGAAGTGAACCTACAAACCTAATGCCTTAATGTGGTGTCAAATTTAGTTGTGTAGTTTGTCCTTGATCATTTGATAGAGATATTCCTAGTGTTTTATCCCATTAGATTCCCAACAATTTCCAAGTCATATTCCTCTTGTCTTTCATTCAAGTTACAACGTATATACTATGTCCTACTCATACTTAAGTGAAAAAGCTTTAGTCTTCAAAGTTTATTTTCAAAGCTAAGTTTAAAGTTAACAACTTCCCTTGATTAAAAATAATATGTAATTTGTAAAAAGAAATGCAATCAGTAATAATCCTTTGTATGTCTCTAGTAATCACATTCAAGATTAAGTAAAACAAATAAGGACTTAAGTTTGAGCCTTGTTGTTGTCCTATCCCCATCCAAAAGTTCTTAATGCTTCATGCAGTTTTCACACTAGTGGTTATCATATCATACATTTCTTTTGTATGTTTGATTTAAGTCACAAAACATCTTTCTTTTCCAAAGTCCTTCACTGCACTTCTCTTGATACTTGATTATAAGTTTTTTCGAAGTCAATAAAACTTATATGCAAATCTCTTTATTTCAGTATCTTTTCATCTACCTCGTTAAATATAAATGACTTCTGTTATAAACCTTCCAAGTACTTCTCTTGACACCTGATCGTAAGTTGTTTTGAAGTCAATATTACTTATATATAAGTCTCTTTACTTCAGTATCTTTTCATCTACCTCCTAAAATGTAAATGACTTCCTTAATAAACCTCCCTAATATAAAACAACTTAAATCTATGTTTTACCACATTTTCCATAATTTCTCAGTGTGACTCACAAGTTTTAATCCTTTGTTGTTAACGTATTCCTGCATATTTCCCTTGTTCTTGAATATACGAACTAAAGCTCTTCCCCCCCCCCCCCCCCCCCCCCCTCCATCTTCCTTACACTACATAAAATCTCTTTTGTTTGGGAACCAACCCCCACCCACCCAAATACCATCTCAAAAA
>Ga0123341_1006510_pt1 | contig 10561 bp, 7 predicted proteins | sample Turbeapinknodule_FD_89959 | JGI IMG/M metagenome (GOLD analysis project Ga0123341, IMG submission 89959) | Root nodule microbial communities of legume samples collected from Mexico - Turtle bean Mexico pink nodule | ecosystem: Host-associated > Plants > Roots > Nodule | place: Mexico: Nepantla...
GATTATGATTACAAATAATATAATTCCAATATATTATGTTTAAAAATACTGCATTGATTTTTTTTTTATATTTTTATTTTATTTAGTCGAGTTAAAACGTAGGATAAATGTGAAAAAGTTGTTGAAGACGTTAGTTAGATTGTTTAAGCACATGTTCTCTTTATAACTATTATAACAATTTTAACAATCTTATTATTATTATTGAACGGTTTTACATATTTCTTTTCTTTAAATTTTATATATAAATATCGTTTTGATCATAGATGACACACTGACAGGTGCCAAATATTCATAACTTTTGCATATATTTAGGCACTAAAGTTGAATTAATTGTATAGAAAATTTTATGAAAAAGAGTATTTTCTCACATGATGGTGTGCATTTTGAGTAGAATCTTGCAGGAATTTGAGGAAAACAATAACTAAATGAAGAATTGAGAAAATGACTGATCTATTAAGTGCATGCATGAATCATTCAACGGATTCATGAAATAGAAGACATTATCATATAACCTCTATCCACCAATCGCAGAGCTATACGCTGAACGGATTTGAACTAATAAGAATGAGTTCAAGTATTGAAGTTGAGGAGTAAATTTGTGAGGATACCAAGGAAAACAATTAGTTAGGATAGGCTTTGAATAAAGTTAATCCGTTGAACGGAAGATACCTCAATTTTATTACTAAGGTGGTAATGTGAGTTGGTCTCCTCCAATTTCATTGGTCAGTTCCGTATAAGAGGTCGTTCGTGGCTTGCTTGTGTGAAGAAAATATTTTTTTTAAATTAAAATTTAATTATAAAAAAGATATTTCTGTTGTTGGAAAATTAAAATTTCATCTTTATTTTAACTCATTTAGTTAAGATAAAAAAAAAATATAAAATATAAAAACATTTAAGTATGATGATTGTTTGAAAGTTTGATTAAAATTAATTAAAGTTTTGTTTTACATATATTTTACTTCTATATGTATGTATATGTATGAGAGTATCTTATCAAAATTTTGCTAAAAAAACATTTTAATGAAATCTCTTCTTTATATTATTTTTTTTACTAACAAATTTTAAATGTAAAACTTTACTTAAAACTAAATCTACTCTTATTTTTAATATTAACTTTTGATGATTAACATAAAACATACTTTTTTTGGTACATTAAATTTATTTTTTTTAAAATAAAATAAAGATTACCCTGCAATAATAATATGAGTAAGATATGACTTTTTTAGAAAAAATTAAATAATAATTATTTTTTATTTATGTAGATCAACAGTTCCACCCATAGGCATAAACAGGTCAACAAACTAAATTATTGAGTTCGTCCTAAAGTAAAAGGTGGTTGAAAGTAAAGATTTGAAATGACAAAAACACCAAGTAAAAGATTAGTCGTGTGTAACGCTTAAGATTATATATATATATATAATAATAATAATAATAATAATTATAATAATAATAATAATAAATTATAATAAATTATGCAGCTGTCACGAGAAAAAAAAAAGTAGGATGTAAATATCTATTTCTTCTATCGTCTTTATAATTTTTCTAAAACACTGCATAGATTCTGGAAAATGAAGCTCTTCAACAATTAATTTTAAACATTTTTATTTATTTTAGATCAGGTAACTAATATGTTTTTTCTATTTTAGAATAAATAATTCGAAAAATTATGGAAGTAAGGTGTGCGTGAAGAAACATACCTAAATTTTATAGTCAAGGGGATTAGCAGTCAACATAAAGAGTTAGGTTATGAGTTATGAGTAACAGGACCTACTCGTATTTATGGATAATTAAGAAGCCACGTTCAACAAAGAATCTCAGAGACACTCGACGATAACCAATGGGTTTTCTCACCCTTTTCTTCACAATTTACTTATTTATAATCTCATATATAACTGTTTTAATTTACATATTGTACTAAAATTAATAAATAAGTAGAAGCATAAAAAGTAAGAATTTAAAAATAAAATCTAATTTTAAATTTTTTGTAATATAAATATTATAATTTAATTTAAATTAAAATTATTTCACACAATTATGTTAGTTTTTGTTGAAGATGATATATTGATTGAAAATTAAATTAAATTAAATTACATATAAATTTTATCTTACAAATTAATTTTATAAAGATAAATTAGATTTAAGCTCACATTTTTTAATTATGTGTTTAAGTGTTGAAAAGTATTAAAATTGTGTTCTTAATAAAAGTTATAATAGATAATTTTGAAACAATAAGTTGTTGACTGAATAGGTGGGAAAGGTGTGCAAGGCAAGTTTGAAAAGGGAGAGTGGATGGAAACATCTATGGAGTCTAGATATCATGTCATGGGACTAAATATGAAAAAAGGTAGCAATGATTTGTAGATATTGGTAGCAATGATTTGTAGATTTTTTTTATGAAGGTTAAAATATTCTTTAAGTGATTAATTAGTGGTAATTTTTAATAGATTAATGGGATATTATTATCAATTTTCAATTAATTTCTTAATTAACGTTGCTTTTTTCAAAGTTTGACAAAAAAAAATAATTGAAGCATATTGATAAGTTTTTTACTCCATTGATGTTGATAAATTAATTTTTAATTAATATCGATTTCAGTTAATATCGACTATAATTAGTTAGGTCGATATCAAATAGGATTAATTTTATGCCGTTGTTAGTTAGTTTTTTTTTTTCGTCGACTTTTCGATCGATGTGAGTTGAATTTTTTTTTCTATTGATATTGGTAAAAAAAAATCCTAAATATTGTTGGATGAATATTTTCTCATTTAACAATTAAAACAAATAACAAAATATTAAAAGAATAATCATTGTAGATATGAATAGAAAATAATCATGACAAATCTCAATAGAAAAAATCTAGTCTGCATCCTTGAAAAAATAATCTCCCTAACAATCATATATAAAATCCTAAAATTCTAAGTAATGTTAAGCGAGAAATAATAGTGATCTATATAATAATACAAATAATTATAATAATTTAAATAAAAAAAATATAACTCCTATTAATCGATATCATAAAAAAAAAGTCATTCTAACAATATCTCAATTTAAAAGTCTACGATTCCAAACCAAAATTTAAGTTCAAGACAAAATACGAAGAGAATGCACATTTATTTGAAAATATAAAAAAAATTTAAATTTTTACTTTTAGATAGAATTTAAAATTCCCTATTTTTAAATAATCTATTTATTCTTATAAAATTCTCTATTGAAAAAAATTACCCTCTTAAATTTCCAAACCAGTCATACTCTCTGTAGACACGACACTGACATTGATATGACACAGATATGGATACGGAGATACGTATAATTTCTAAAATTTAGGACACGAGGACACAAAAACGACTTCAACCGGCCAATCCCCCCTCCTACGACCGAGTCTACAATGGAGGTCTCTATGTCACCCCTGTCGGTGTTGGTGTGACTTACAATTTGCAAGGGGGGTTAAGATTGGTCTGCCCGAGCCGACGCGAGAGCTCATTCGGGGCGTCCCCTTGGAAGACTTGCTCCAAGGCAACATCGAGATGATGTGTTGAGTGCTCATCCTGGCCCGCCTGGGTTTCGAGGACCGGGGTCACCACGCCGAGGAGATCTCTCGGCTTGAGGACGAGCTTTCAGAGGCTTTGGGAAACCTGAAGCAGTCTCTTGCGGCTAACACTGAGTACGCGGAAAGGCTTGCTGGGAAGGTCGTCGAGCGGGAGATCGCTGAGACCGAGTGGCTGAGCTCGAGCGGCGAGTTGTAGAGATTTCAGCTGACAATGCGCGAATGAAGAATGTCGTGGAGGAGGCGGATAACAAGATCTCGGTGTTGCATGCCAAGAACTCTGAGTTGAAGGCTGATAAGGAAGTGGTCGAGGCGGAGCTGGATAAATTTTTTTATGACACTTTGGAGCTGCTCAACCAAAGTTTTTTCCAGGGCGTTCGCTAGGCCTATGTCCTCTACAATGGTTTGCCACTTCCCGGTGACTTCGATCCTGAAAGCGAAGTCTTCGAGGGTCGGATCTTGTCGAGGGCTGAGGTGAGGGTTTTGGAGAGCGCAACACAACCTGCTTCGACCAAAGGTGTTCAAGCCGAAGACCAGTAAGTCTTAGGTTTTAACTTTTTTGCTTCCTTTGGCCGAGATGTGGCCCTTTATCGCTTTACCTTTGAGGTCAGGGTGTGTCTCCTCCTTGCTTACTTCATATATGAAATGGTCGTTTCTTCGTACATTGTGGCTTAATGAACAAAGAAATTGAACAAGTTAAAAGATGCGTTGAAAGATGCGTCAACTTTGACTTTAAATTACAAACAGTTGGAGAAAAACGTCTCGTTAAAACCTATCCGATTGAAAATCCTCCTTAGGGAAAAACCGACTGGATGAGGAAAGAGTGCGTAAATTTTATTGATTTTAACCATAATAAAATTTGAGGTGCATGGCATTCCACGTCCTTGGTATAATTTTGCTTGACAACCACTCTAGGTTGTACACCCCTCCAGCTGCAACTTCTCGGATGCGGAAGGGCCCTTCCCAGTTGGATGAAAATTTGCCTTCATTTTTCCTTGCGCCACTCTTGATCCTCTATACGAGGTCTCCCTTATGAAAGCTCATCGGTCAGACCTTCGTGTTGTATTGTCTCATCGCCTGAAGCTTGCATGCTGCCTCTCGAATCTTACTCTTGTCACGAAGCTCGTTGACCAAATATAGGTTGACCGAGAGACTCTCTTCATTCAGGGTTAGATCAAACATCTACCTTCAGATAGTAGGCTCACCTACCTCGATCAGGATCATTGCTTTGATTCCGTACATTAGGTTATACAGTGTTTCTTATGTGATCGTCTGGGGTGCAAAAATATGCCCATAGGACTTCCAACAATTCTTCGGTCCATCAACCTTTTGCTTTGCCGAGCCACTTCTCCAGTTCATTCAGGATGACCTTGTTGGCAGCTTCGGCCTGCCCACTAGGGGTGCTCGACCGAAGCTGTTATGGACTTGATATCAAGGTCAGCATAGAAAGATTGGAGCCTTCGATCGATGAACTGTCGACCATTGTCAGTTATTATTGTGTGTGGCATGCCGAACTTTGTCATACAAAGTTTTGCACGTTCTTGGCAGAAATGGATGCGAGTGGCTCAACGTCGGTCCATTTGGTGAAATAGTCGACTCCAATAAGGAGGAATTTTGTCTGACGCTTTCCCGGAGAGAAAGGAGCGATGATGTCCATCCCCCAGATGGCGAACGACCATGGGGATGTCATGCTATGCAGTACTTCTGGCTTCAGGTGGTGCATGGGACTCAACTCTTGGCACTTGGCTCATTTCTTCATAAACTTTGTGCAATCCCTTTTGACGTCAGCCAGTAATAACCAACCCTGAGGACTTTGGCAACCATCGTTCGTGCGCTCGAGTGATTGTCACATACCCCCTCGTGGATCTCCTTGAGAACGTACTCGACCTGGTCTTTGGTGATGCATTTCAGCAACGACGTTGAGTAGCCCCTTTGGTACAAGTCCTGGTTGAGCATGGTGTACCCTGAACACTGTTGTTTCATAGCTTTATCCTCTTCCGACTTGCACGTGTCGTGCTCAAGGTATCAGACGATCAGGGTCATCTAGGTCTCAGCCTCGACATCGATGACTACTAGGCCTTCGGTTTCTTCCATGCTAGGTTGTCTTAAGCCAGATTTACGTGACAGACCTATAGTGGCTCTTCTTCTTGGTGGTCGACAACCGAGATAACACATTGGTCCGCTTGTTCTCCTGCAAGAAGATATGCTCCACTGTTGCTTTTTGAAAACGAGTGATGCTATTGCGAACCATGTGGTAGTATCTTTGGAGCAAAGGCTCATTTATCTCGAATTGCCCTTTGATCTGGTCGATCATAACTTGAGATTCGCTTTTACAAGTTACCTCATGAGCTCCCATGTCGTACGCCAGGTTCAGCCCGACAAGAAGAGCCTTGTACTCTGCTTGATTATTGGCGGCCTTGAACCCAAATTGGAGGGCTTGCTCCAAGAGGAGATCACTAGGTCATTCGAGGACGACTCCTGCTCCACATGCAGTCTTATTTGAGGAGTCGTCGACGTATAACGTCCATCCAGCCGAGAGATCTGGAAGAGGTGTGAGCTCGACGGAGAAGTCGACCAAGCATTGGGACTTTATGGCACCTCTCGACTCGTACCAGATGTCGAACTTTGAGAGCTCAACTGACCACCCTATCATTCGCCCTGCAAGGTCAGGTTTAGATAAAATTTTGAAAATGGGGTAGAGGATATCTACTAAACTCCCTTGGTCCACCAACGTTTTCATGATAGTGAACTTATCGACGTCGATCGATATCACCATCGGGTCGTCCTGTCGATAATCGACGCCCTTGAAATCGTCATCAGTGAAGGTGATGGACAACATCCTCGGTCGGAATGACACCGTGTTCACTTGGTGCTCCGCTCTGAGGTGCTTCTTCCGGGTGTTGTTGGAGCTTCCACCACCGAAAAACCCTCAAACGATGGTGTTGATGACTTGTCTTCGTGGAGGGTCATCCCTCCTCGGTCGATTCTCGGGTCGACGGTCATCTTCTCTTGCCCTTGGAGGGGAGTGGCTCCTTCGCTTCGCGGGCTCGTCCCTCCTAGGGGATCGTCTTGTGCCTCGGCCTAGATAAGTTCTTCTATCTTACCTTTGAGGGTCTGGCATTCCTCGATGGAATGTTCGTTGTTCTTGTGATACCGTCACTGTTTCCTACGGTCGACATTCTCTAGGCTTGATGCTTTCCTGGGTGGAGGGATCAACTCGGCTGAGAGTCTCGTCCAGGATTCTCCCCTTCTTAGTCATCAAGGGGGTGTATCTTGAGAACCGACTGCTTCAGTTATCCATCCGTTTGTCTTCCCGATTGACCGATCGACCCTAGTGTTCCTCCTCCTCCTTTCCCTTCTCGCTGCTAGCTTTCGCCTGGGTCTGGTTACAGAATTCTCTCAGTTCCTCCAACTACATATACTTGACAACTCTCTTCCTGAGCTCGTCCAAGCTAGCGGTCGGCTGCATCCAGAGGCTGTTAGCAAACAATCCCGACTGTAAGGCCGTCAAGATGTGGTACATGGCCATGTCGGGCTAGATAAAGGTCCTCAAGGATTCTGCCTTCTCCTGGCGGATATCGACTAGGGCAATGGAAGTCAGGTGGTGCAGTTAGCTCGTGGCGAACTGTGTCTTGAACTTGGACATCTGCGTCGCGAAGCTATCGACGAATTTGGTAGGGAGCTTTATAAACCAACTAAGAGCTCCTCCCTTTAATGACGTGGGAAACACTTGACACAAAATCACATTGTCTGAGGTATACATGCTCATGTGCGTAGTGTACGCATCCATGTGCTCACCTGGATCGGTCGTGCCATCATAACGATCTCTATTGAAGCCCTTCCACTTATCTGACAGTGAAACTCCAATGATAGAATCAGTGAAAGGATGTCGGCACATCGAATCGATGGTACTGGTCGTGCAGATCGACTTGTTAGGACAGGACTCACCATCCATCTCCTGAGTGGGGGCCTTGTCCTTGGTCTCTTCAACCGCTCTCAGGTTGGGAGGGGAGCGCCATCTGGTCAGCTTCGATCATCCTCTCGCTTGTCATGCTATGGATTGATACCATCAACTTAGCTTTCTTCACTCAATTTCTCTCTGCCCCACGGTGGGTGCCAATTGTTCTTGTTCAGGGGTTGGGGCCTAGAGAACTATTGAGAAGATTCTTCTATATCCTTTTATCGGTCGGTCGTACTGTCCTTCAACTCCATTCCTTACAAACTCCTCGCTCTTCCTTCTTAGTCTCGACTCTCGATCTTCTCGTAATCCAGACTCAAAGAGTACCTGCAGAAGGCACTCGGACGCTCAAGTCAGCAAAGGTGTTCGAGACTTGGTTCTCAAAGCACTGTATATGATGACATACCTGATTCTTGGAATATGTGCTATTTATATTACCTTTGGTGGGCTTTCATTATTGGGCCGGTTAAGGAGTTGGACCACGTTTAGGGCTGCATTACCTAGTTCCTAATCGTGGATTAGCTTCGTTGACCCTGATTGAGCGTAATTGGACTTGTACTATCGGTCGGTCCCATGGACATGGGCCTTTACCTCGGTCGGTCCAGTGATGGAGACCGAGACATGACATTAGTCGTACGATCCTCACCTGTACATAGTCATTAGGTAATGTGTTCTTACTTAAGATCCAAACGCTAATCTGGCCCAATATAATGGCCCATGATAATCACATAAATAGTCACAACTTTCAAAAAAAATGCACGTCATTATCACGAATTAATTGCACCGAGCATCGAATACCAAATACTTACTTGATCGGAAGAACACCTTTTGCAGGTGTCATCTCGACTGAGAGCATACAAAGAGGAAGTGGATAGAGGTGAAGGAGTAAGAGTTGTCAAAGGTGAAATGAAGTTGAGTTGAGAAGAAGGAAGACAAGTAACCGACCAACCGAATACAGGAGGTAATAGTTCTATCAGTTCCTTTTATAAGTTAATTTTATAAGGTAATATGTTATTCTCTGTGAAAGCATTCATAAATGTGTTGATAGCTTTAATTATCGATACATTTTTATTTATGCGTTTAAGTGGTGAAAAGTATTAAAATCTTGTTCTTAATGAAATTTGTAATTGATAATTTTGAAACAATAAATTGTTGATTGAATAGGTGGGAAAGGTGTCAAAGGCAAGTTTGAAAAGGAAGAGTGGATGGAAACATCTATCGAGTCTAGACATCATGTCATGGGACTAAATATGAAAAAGGTCAAGACTTCCTAGTTATAGATTATGGGTAGCCTTGTATTATTGTTAAGCTAGTAGCAATGATTTGTAGATATTTTTTTGATGAAGGTTAAAATATTATGTAAGTGATTATTTAATGATATTTTTTAATAGATTAATATGATATTATTATCAATTTTCAATTAATTTCTTAGTTAACGTTATTTTGTTTCAAAGTTTGACAAAACATTTTTAGTGATATTAATAAATTTTTTACTCAATTGATGGCGATCGAGATTTTTTTAAGTTAATATCGACTATAACTAATTATGTCGATATCAATTGGGATTAATTTTATGGTGTTGTTGGTTAGTTCTTTTTCCGTGGACTTTTCAATCGATGTCACTTGAAAAGTTTTTCAATTGATATTGGTAAAAAATATCTTAGTTATTGTTGGATGAAAATTTTCTCACTCTACAAATTATTAAAATAATAATAATAATTGCAAACATTAAACAAAATAATCATGACAAATTTCAATAGAGACAATCTAGTTCGCATCCGAAAAAAAATAATCTCCTTAACATTAACATAAAAAAATCCTAAAATTCTAGGTAATATTGAGCGAGAAACAGTGTTCTAATAAATAATACTAACAATTGAAATAAAAAAAATAATTCCTATCAATATTAATAAAAATCGTAGTCTACATTAACTAAAAAGTAATATTTTAACAATGTCTCAGACGATCCCAAATCCAAATTGAGTCTAAGAGAGAATATGATGATAATACACATGAGTTTGAAAATATAAAGAAGTTAAAATTCTTAATTTTAGGTAGAATTTGAAATTTTCTATTTTTAAGTAATCTAATTACTCTTATAAAATTTTAAGATTTCAATTTATTCTCAAATTTCTTACCTAAGCAACATATTTTTGTTGTTTATACAAAAAATTATCCTCTTAAACTTCCTATCCAGTCGCACTATAAAGATATTTGAGAAATAATATTTAGATTTAACCAACATACAAAAGCAAAAGCAAACGTATTTCTTAGATGAAAAAAATGCTTAATTTAAAACATTTATGGTTTCCTTTGTAGAATTTTTTGTAGTATAGAAAATGGAGGCTTTTAAATTATGCTTGATAGTAATGGATATTTAATGTGTTATTTTTTTATCCATTCATACTACTTAGCTTTTACTAATGAAAGATAACATTATCAATAACTTATATCTCCTTTCTACTTTGATAATCATATAATTAAGTTTATATCTTGAAAGTTTTTTTTTTTGGCATAGAAAGGGGTTTTTGAAATATCTCTCTATATATTTTACATTATTAGATACTTATGTTGGACATCTCAAGGATCCCAACTCAAAGTGTTTGATGAAGCTATGATAGAAGTCTTGAATGAACATTTGCTGCCTTATGTGTCTAAGTAGCTTAGGTTCTGTTTTGGTTGTCTTATCAACAGAGAGATAATGGTATTTTCAAAAAAGGGTTGGCTCAGATTGTTATAGTTATTGGAGAGGAGAAAGGACGTACATATTAAATTATTATAGAATAATGAACAAAAACAAACAAAAAAGATAAAAATGAGAGTTGTTATGGCATTATATAATGAAAACTCTATTTTCATGTATGAGACACGTCGACGACAATGACGACACCAACTCAAGTGGAGTAGCTCGCACCAATGACTCAGTTATGTGTTAGAATATATGGCCTTAAACGAGAGGGGGGGTGAATTGTTTAAGAGGGATTTTCGCAAACTTTGAAGGTATAATGAAAATCAATGCTGAATTACAGAGAAAGAAATCAAAGAAACAAAGAACCAAA
>Ga0123341_1006511_pt1 | contig 10561 bp, 8 predicted proteins | sample Turbeapinknodule_FD_89959 | JGI IMG/M metagenome (GOLD analysis project Ga0123341, IMG submission 89959) | Root nodule microbial communities of legume samples collected from Mexico - Turtle bean Mexico pink nodule | ecosystem: Host-associated > Plants > Roots > Nodule | place: Mexico: Nepantla...
TGCTTTGGTGTAGGCAATGATCCTTCCTGCTTCCAAGGAAGAAGGAATTTTAATTAAAAAGCGATATGCTGTTTTTAATGATGATGGAACCCTTGCAGAACTTAAAGGTTTTGAGATCAAGCGCAGAGGTGAATTGAAGCTAATCAAAGTTTTCCAGGTATATTGATAAAGAAGTGTGGTCATCATCTTCAATTGCAATGCCATGCAATATGCTCCAGTAATAACAAGGATATATAATGTTATTTTCTCCCTGATGTTTGTGCGTGAGAATGATAAAGCTGTCAGTGTTTTTAATACCAGACTGATAAGTAAGGGTTGTAACATTTGTGGAGCAAAACTGATTAAAGTGGATGAATCAATGTTTTTTACGTAATGGCTGATTTTTTTAACAGAAATTGGTGACAAAATTATACTTCGTGGGTGTCTATTTTCTGAATTGGTTCATCTAACAGCTTTGATGAAATTCTCTATGTATTTTTTATTTATACATTGTCATCACATTTAAAACAAAACATTTTGTTCAATGTTGAGGTTGTTTTTTTTGGTTATTCTGTTCTCAATTTATTTTTAATGTGAAACACTTTTCTTGTCACAGGCTGAACTTTTTGACAAGTTTCTCCATGGTTCAACATTAGAAGAATGTTATTTTAGAAAGTTATTGCCTTTGCAGGGCACACCATTTAGTGAGTGTGCTATTCCTGTGGCAATATTTGAAACTGATGCTGGTAACTTGTTATTTTTTGGTTTCTTTAATTCACAGATAATAACAAATTTATTCTTTCATATTCTAAATAGGTGTGTATGCTTAATGTATGCAGAGGTATGAACAGGAATGAGCAGTCAAAAAAGCATAATGACTCAAATCGGGTCCCTCTTGTGGTGGATGATGAGATTCTTATTGAGTTAGAGGACTTCGGAAACAAGAGAAAGAAGAAAGAAGCGAATGTAAAGTTTGATGGAATGACTAATGTGTTACTGGTTACAAGAAGAATTGAGGAAGTAGAAGGCTTAGTTGACACATTAAAAAAGCCTAAATTTTTTTTTTTTTTCATTGTCCACATATCCACGATTAAGTCTATGCTTCATTTAAATAAATAATATAAAAATAATATAAAAATAATTGTGTTGGCAACATGTAGATTAAGTCTATACTTTTTCAAATAAATAATATAATTTTTTTTTAAATAAATAATATAAAATATAATTTTGTGGTAGTATGCCGGTTTCTTTATAAAGAATAGAGTATAATTTTTGTATAAATAACATGTAAGCTAAACACGTTTCTTTAAATAAATAATATTAAAATATAATTTTGTGTAGATAACATGCAAGTCAAATTCACGTTATATAATTTTGTGTAGATGTAAGTTAAATTTACGTGATTAAAAATTAATGTAGGTTAAATTTCGTTTATTTAAAAATTGTGACACTGTATACGTTTTTTTAAATAAATAATATAAAATATAACAAACCAATAAGAGGTACACCTATACACTTTCACTTTCACTTGTAACACATTTGACACACGATAAACTAATCATAAATATAGAAGAAATTAAGCTCAAAGGAATTAAGCTCATGCATACATATTATACACAGTTGAGTCAGAACCAAATTGGTCTAATAGCTTCTGTGGCAGCCTTGTTTTGGTCCAAAGATGCTATAAATTCGAATAGAAAATATTTGGATTGGATTGGAATGTTTTTTTTCAAATTTTTGTTTTAGATTGCCGAAGACAATATAAAAAAATAATCATATTTGATATTTAAAAAAAAATTGAAATCACATCAAACATTTTAAAAACGTAACAACAAAATTCATTTTTGTCCCTTAACATGTTAAGGAACTAAAAGAGTAATTAAACTTAATGTTAATTATTATTTTTTACAATAATCAACATATACTTGAAATAGAAAATAATATTTTAATTCTACAACATCCTTAATTAAATAAGTGTTTATATATAAATACTACAACACAATATGGCAAACACATTTCTTTAAAATAATTGACATCAAAATAATAATCTTTTGACTCTTAATATTATGAGTTAACTTCTAATTTAAGAAAGTAATATAAAATAAGCTAGAAAATTATAATTAAGAGAAAATCACCCCCATACCTTACTCATATAGAAAATAGAATTAAACCTAAAAAGAAGAGCCAAAGGGAACAGCGGCGAAGGTAGAAGAGAAAACTGAGGATTGAGGTTTTTCTGAAAATGGCTTTTACTTCTTCTCAGTGTAGTTCTATTGCTTCTCAGTTTCTTCCTCCCAGAAAACACTCGCCAATCCCTTTTCACTCAACCAAATGCACAACTTTCACTCTTCTCTTCCCACGACGCACACCGTTTTCCACAACATGCTTAGCCACGCCAAACTCCATCAACAACGCTACGAAGCAAGAGAAAGAGAAAGAGAAGGAAGTGGAAGTGGAAGTGGAAGTGGAGGAGGAGCTGCCATGGATTCAGGAGAAGGCTCTGGACCTCGTTGAGTTCACCGGCTCCGTTACCCAAGCCATTCCCGGTCCCAGAGTGGGTCCCACCTCTCTCCCTTGGATTCTCGCCATTCCTCTCTCTTACGCTGCTCTCACTTTCCTCATTGCCTTCGTCAAGACCGTCAAGAAGTTCTCTTCTCCCAAAGCAAAACGCCGCAAATTGGTCTCTCACTCTCATCATTCCCTCCGCTTCAACGTTTTTTGACCTTTCGCTAACTTTTTTCGGGTGCCCTTCTTTTCCAGGTCAGTAAAAATGCCACCTTGTGCAAGTCCTTGGATGAATTATTTCGAAACGGACGAGACCAAGTTACGCAAGAGCCTCTCAACCAAATTCAGAATAAGGTACTTTCACTGTTACTTCTTCATTTCACCGTTTCAAACTCTCAACAATAACTATCGAGAGCTTCAATGTGTTTCCTGCTACACTATTGTTGTTGGGTCAATCATGTTTTCGCTGGATCATTATTGGGAGACCAAATTATAGTATATACAAGTGAGACAGTTCTTATGTTACAAGTCCATTTATAGGGTTGAAATAGGAGCAAAAGACAACGTATTCTAAGACAGACAGCCATAAATCTAATGTACTAAAAGAAGCACAAAATCTTAACATGAAAGAGAAATAGACCTTGGTTTAGTATTACTATAATTATGGCATTACTTACATATGGTGGATTTCATGTACTTCACAGGCTAACTAATTACTTTTTTGCTTGTATAACCTTAGAAAAAATAAATTATGGGTTCTTATTTCATTTCTAAGCATGAGACATGCCAAGGTGAAATTGTTTGGGGTTTTTCAATGTAAAGGATCTTACTATCAGTCTTTGTCAGGAACTATTTCCTTGCTTTCCATTTGTTTTCTGAGGAAAATCTCTGGGGAAAAATCAGTTTCTTTTTGCTTGCTCGGATACTTCTGTATGCTTGTGCATGTGTCTATGATTTTAGGTACTAACAACTGTATGCTCACATGCAGACAGGTTTTGGTTTGGAAGAAATTTTGCGCAAGTATATCCGCTATGCTCTAAATGAGAAACCATTCAATCCTGACTTGGTAGCTGATTTAATTCAGCTGAGAAAAGCTTCTATGTTAAGTGATTCACACGTTGCCGAGATTCTGAATGAAATTTCACGACGAATTGTGCAAGACAAAGGTATTGTATTTTTAACATTGGGCTGGATGTTTAGTTGATCACCCTTGGTGAATGGTTGTATGCTTTAGCTAAGATCTAGGAAAAGTAATCAAATTCTCATAAAATCAAATCACCAAAAGATATCAAATCTGTCCTAATAAATAGAAAACAGAATCTGCTCTAATTATGTAATAATTATCTCTGCAACAGCATTGTATATATACACATAGTGGTGGCATGTTAATTTGAACCTGTGACCATCAATGGACGCACTGGCTTAGTTCAAATGGTTTTTAAATGCGAGAAGTGTACAACAAAAAATATTGTTAATTGTTGTAATTTCCTTTCGGGCTTCTTGCTATAGTTGATGTTAATTGAAAGCGGTCTAATATATAGGTGGCCATGTAATAACAGAGGCAAATTTATTTGATGTTATTTGAATTTTTCTTTGACTTATTTGGCATTGAATTTAAGTATAAATTTGTCATTGAAAATAATTCTTGTATTGTCTAAATGGAATAATTTTTAATAGTAAATAACTGGAAGGTTATGGAGTAAAAAAATGTACTTGTGCAACAAATAGGGACTAAATCAGCTATCCTCTTACATAGTAGGGACTTTAAGCAACCTGCTGAATTATGGATGCCATTTTATCTTTTCCTTCCAAAGACACTATCTAAATGCCCTTTTATCTTCATGATATGTGCTATTGTAATTACATAAAGGAATATATGGTTACGTATTGATGACTTTCACGGTTTCTTTCTTTCGACTAACTATCTTCTAAAAGGAGTAAACATTACAGAGGTTTGTCATATTGGAGATCACACAAGAAAATAGGGAATAACTGTATTTTTTGATTGATTTAGGTGGTCTACATATGTTCACAATTAAAGGCTAAAAATAATGAAAGAATTAAAGTAAATCTAAAGATATGATCCTAAGAATGTAAGATACATCAACTCCTAAAAGTAGGTTATCATGATTAATACAAATAAAATTAAAATCAAATATAAACAGAAGTAAAGCGAACCAAATCTATGTCATATCTTGACATTCTCCCTCAAGTTGAACCATATAATTGTGTGCATCATGTTTGCCAAGTAAGTTAGTTATCCTTGCTCTGTGGACAGACTTCTTGAAATCATTTGTTAATTGTTTATTGCAGCTATCAAATATGGATTGTTAACCCATCCATTCTTGATTCCATCCTCGTCTTCACCATACCCCTCAAAACACACCACAGTGCAAGATCCTGGCTCTGAATACCAGTTGATAGAACTGATATTAGAATAGGAAAGAAAAGAAACAACCTTGAATTTTATTGTCCTCCTTAATCTTAGTCTCCTCCACACTAATGTAGTAGAGATAAAGTAAAGAAATAGAAAGAATACAACAACACACAAACAATCTGAGGTTATTTGAGGGAACTTCGCTCTCCAACTATCCTTCTATTTTCCCTTTTCTTACCCTCTTAGAACTATTTATAATAGTTCAGATATAGCTGTAGTAACCAACTTACCTTTTCCTTCTTTTGTATACTATACCGAACCTATCATGTCCCAATTAATAGTCTATATCGTAGACGGTCTACATGGGCCAAATTAGATACCTCCGACACGCTGAATAAAGAATATCCAAAAGGGATAGTTAGAATAGACAGGAGGGAACCAATTAGAAAGAGCATCAGTTTTGACCATTGGAGAATTTGCTCAAAAGATAGGGCTTTTGAATTTTCGATAGTTGTATCTCATTCTTTCCTGTGGAGAAAATCCTTCCTAGAAAGTCTCAGAGCAGTAATGCAGATTCTCTTGCATTCTTTTTCTTTCTTTATCCTTAATATTTGTAGTAATTTGTTTTAGCATAGTATTTTTTCTATGCGATCTTCCCATGTATATTTACTGTCTAATTCTTGAAACATGAATCAATGCTCTCCTTCAATTTTTTATCATTCAGTTTGGGAAATATATTTCCTTACAAATTTAATTAAATGATTCTTTTTAAAAGTCGGGACCTCATTATTTTTATTCATTTTTAGGCCCTATTGTGATGGATAAGTCAGGTTATACTGAAAAGGGTTTCAAGAGAAAAATAGCTGTCCAAGCCCTTTTTGGAAAGGTCTTCTATCTGTCCGAGGTAAGTGACCACACTCTCAATTTGATAGAAATTCTGTTTGTCTATTTGTGTATGTAACATAAAATAAGAACTTTTAAATGTCTTTGGTACTGTTGGATATGATTGCTTTTATTTTTTGGTTCTAGGATTTCTTAAACAAATATTAGTGTTGTACTTTTGCAGGAGAAATTATTTTTTTGTTTTTTTTTTAAAATTTAAAATGTGTTACGGAAATTCTTAAAAGGTGCACCTAGTTTAATTATGATTTCAGGAAGAAATCTGGTATTTATTTCTTGGGTATTTATTAGCTTAATATTGGAGTAAGTGATTGCTTACTGCTCTGAAAGTTTGATATTATTTTTTTCAATTTTTAATGGAAAAAGACTCATAAAAAGGTCAATCTTGGCACAATTTTAAATCTGTTGCCCTGTGACTTTAAATACATTTTTTGTCTTTCAATATTTTAGTGAAAAGGCTCACGAGAGTGAATCTTAGGAGACGGTATGTGACTTTGAAGTCATGGGTAAAAAATCTTGGAAACAGCCTCTACACTGTCATACCCGAGTCTCGTATGTGGATAGTCTTGTGCATTTAAAAGGGATTTAATGACCAAAGTTTTTATTATGTCTGTTATAAGTTTAATGTATGACTTGATTAAATTTTTCTCCTACTAATCTGTTTCCAGCTGCCGGAGTTTTGTTCAAGAGATAGCTCCTTAGTCGTAAAGGAAATCTTCGGTGTTACAGAGTATGCTCCATATGCTTGCTTTTATGGTTGTTTAAATCAATATCTGGAATCTTTCTTCGAACCACCCTTTCATTTGAAGTTTCTGGAAAAATTTGTTAACTCTATCAGCATTGCAAAAGATTAAACTGTTCAGATGACTACGAATGTGTAGGAGCATGATAGAAATCCATTTGAACATGTTTCCTTTTTCTATTTATGAACAAACTGTCTCTGTCGTCAAAATAAAAACATAGGAAGTAATGACAAACCCTTGTACATGCTAAGGGATAATGTTTTGTTTTCCTTTCACAGTGAAGATGCTGACAAACTCAGAATCCACACAGTCTCTGAAGCTGGCAGTCTTGATGCACTTGAGAAGATGGTTGATGATTCAGATTCAGAGGATGCTAGTCACGACGCTTAATCCGTGGCCTCTTAGTGCAATCATATTGCAGTGTTTAGCGTTCGAAATGGCCGAAAGAATAACTTGATGCTAAAAATTAATTGTACAACATCATCCGCCCCATCCAAAAGATAAAATTTGAGAGGAAAAGGCAGTGATTGTCATTGCTTTGTAGTTTTTGTACTTTTCAGTGCAACTTCTTACATACTTTCAAGATCTATCATATTTGCATGATATTTTTGTTATAACTCTTCTAGGTCAGTCTTAGCGGCATTGATGTTTTAGACTGGACTCTCACAGGAGAAATTGGTTAACAAAATTGTTATAGAGATATATTTGGGTATAGATATAGAATCATGTGTTCCTTTAGTATCACACTTCGACATACAAAGAGCTAATTTTGTGTCCTTATTTCAGTTTGAAATGGTGTGGTTGGGCACCACTTTCTTGGATTAGTCACCCCTTCGTTGGACATGGAACTGTCTTATATAATGTTGTGACATGGCAGAGATATTTTTCCTCGGATGGTTATCAAAGTTATTCTCATTGGAGAATTACCCTATGATTGATTATATTCTAAAATCTAAGCATTTTTAAAAAAATTCTTATTAATAATAAAAATAGAAGGAAGAGTGTAAATACATTGTTTATTATATATATAAAAAAATTACTTTAAGCTGAAAATTTTGTGATTAATTCCTTCATTCACATTAGTTTTTTTAATTTTTTAAAATATTTTTTCAACAATATTTTAAAATTTAATAAATAGAAGTTAATGAAGAACCTTACAATCAAAGACCATTAAAGTAATAAGGTAATGAAAATGTGTATTAACTTAATCCTTTTAGAATTTTTAGAACACAAACATCAAACTCAAGTATATTCACCAATTAAACATAAATTTAACCCATAAAAATTATATAAATGTGAAAGATTGCAGCTAACATTAAGAATATTCTTAGAGCAAAAGTCCAACATCCTAACTTACCCATTGGTGTGCCAATGAATTGGAGGGAGGTTATAATTTTTGTTTCAAAACTCACTTTACTAGAGTTTTTATAGGCTCCATACCAAGACTTGGAGAGATCAACACCACCGACTTCAGGCATGCACAATTATGGACATTGTGCACGTGCATCGCACCACACTAATTTGTTTACAGTTGTGGAATGAAACCAAATCTCAGTCAGAGTCAAGTTATAGTTCCATGTATTCCAATAAATTCTTTTCTCGTCAAACAATTTTGACAAAATCAAGATGAACTTGATTGAAAATCTCATACAAAGACCCTTGTTCTACACATACAAATAAATACATATGATCGTGTGTTATCCAGTTCCTTAACAGCAGTGGTCATCTATGAATTTGGCATTGAATGGAAAGGTGCGTGATGCAAGGCAGTGTCTGCAACGGTCATGGAGTGGTTCATGCTTCTTCTCATGGCTTCCAAGATCAGAGCATGCAGATTCAGAAGCAGAGAAGCTGCTTCGCCGTTGCTCCAATCTGAGTCATCTTCAGCAAACACAATGCTTCATGCTCACCAGAGCTTTGGACAAAGATGACATTCTACTGGCCCGATTTATATACGCCTCAGCTTCTCTGGGCTTTCCCTCCTTCGCCTATTCCATTTTCATCCACAACCACCGACCCAGCATCTACCTCTACAACAACCTCATCTGGGCTCTATCTTCACACAATCCCACTCGCGCCATTTCTCTCTTCAACGCCATTCGCCTCCTCGGTTTGCGACCCGACTCTTACTCTTTCCCTTTTGCTCTCAAAGCCGTTGTTTCTTCATCCTTCCTCCATGTCGGCCACCAGATTCATTCTCAAGCCATTCTTTCCGGCTTCATCACACATCCCAATGTCCTCACCTCCCTCATTCACATGTATTCCTCATGCGCCAACGTTTCCTCTGCCCGCAAACTATTCGATGCCGCCACTTTCCAACACGTTTCTCTCTGGAACGCTATGCTCGCAGGTTACGCCAAGGTGGGTGATCTTTCCAATGCCCGCAACCTGTTTGAAACTATGCCTGAAAAAGACAGGGATGTTGTTTCATGGACTTGTCTTATTTCGGGATACACGCGCACACACTGTCCCCATCAGGCCATCACGCTTTTCCGCACTATGCTGGTGCACAATGTGCAGCCGGATAAAATTGCCATTTTGGCTGCGCTCTCTGCGTGTGCAGACTTGGGTGCTCTTGAGTTGGGAGTGTGGATTCACAGCTACATTGAAAGGCATAAACTGCCTGAGATTGTATCTCTTTGTAACTCTCTCATAGACATGTATGCCAAATCAGGTGACATAGGTAAAGCGCGCCAAGTTTTTGAGGGCATGGAGCGAAAAACGATTGTAACGTGGACAACCATGATAGGTGGACTTGCTTTACATGGCATGGGAAAGGAGGCCCTTGAGCTGTTTTCTTGCATGGAGAAGGCTGGAGTGAAGCCAAATGAAGTCACCTTCATCACCATTCTTTCTGCTTGTAGCCATGTTGGATTGGTTGAACTGGGGCGCCATTATTTCACGTGTATGAGAAAAAGATTTGGAATTGAACCCAAGATAGAGCACTACGGTTGCATGGTGGATTTGCTTGGACGTGGTGGGTATCTTGAAGAAGCAAAGGAGCTAGTTAGGTTGATGCCGTGTGAAGCCAATGCAGCTGTGTGGGGATCCCTTCTCTCTGCTTCGAATAGATACGGTGATGTTGCTCTGGCAAAGGAAGCTTTGCGTCATCTGAGTGTGATGGAGCCCCATAATTGTGGGAATTATTCACTCCTGTCCAATACTTACTCTGCGCTTGGTAGGTGGAAGGAAGCTGGTATGGTGAGGAAGGTTATGCGGGACACGCGCATGGAAAAGGTGGCAGGTATCAGTTTTATTGAGTTGAACAATACAGTATATGAATTCATCTCCGGAGACAAGTTAAACATCAAATTTGTTGACATTTGTCATGTCCTACAAAGCATAAACGGGCAACTCAAGATGATTGATGTTCATCATGAGTTTTTATGCTTCTAACTATGAGTAGGTGGATTATGAAATTCTAGTCTGAGTAATCTTTTTTAGTTTTGATCTTGTATAGGCTGTAGAAACATAATTTTGAAGTTTCTTGTTTAGATTCAAATTGTACAGTGAAATTTTAATGGATTATAAAAATATTTTTAACTTATTAACAACTTAAAGAGCAATTATTTATTAAAACATTGAATTATTGTTTTTTCAGCGATAATGATTGCTTTAATGGACTAAATGTTATTTTAATGGACAAACTATCAACTTTATATAAGTTTATAGGAGAACAATACTAAGTAAGGTAAATTGAGAAAGTTTCATAACCATTCTAAATACTTGTGAAGAATTTTATTGTAGAAAGTACACTTTTAGAAGAATTCTATAGCTAAAAGGATAACTGGTAAAAGGAAAACACGGGCTAAGTGAAAAATTATGGACTATTGCATTCCACACTTTATATAAAAATTGAATTTCCAATTTTATAATAAAAGTTGTAAAACTGAAGAATTTACTTAGACTCATAAAAGTTAAAGTTATAATTCGTAAGAGTTTCTTTTACATAAAAAAATATAATATTTTAATAATATAATTATTTAAAATAGGTAAAAAAAATAAATTAACAACAATTAAATAACAAAGAGTACTCTGCATCTCAATTAAATAAAAA
>Ga0123341_1006513_pt1 | contig 10560 bp, 8 predicted proteins | sample Turbeapinknodule_FD_89959 | JGI IMG/M metagenome (GOLD analysis project Ga0123341, IMG submission 89959) | Root nodule microbial communities of legume samples collected from Mexico - Turtle bean Mexico pink nodule | ecosystem: Host-associated > Plants > Roots > Nodule | place: Mexico: Nepantla...
GTAGTATATAAGTAAAATATTAACATTTCCTTTTTCAAATGCGTATTTCAGAATTTCAAAAAAAATCTATACTTGAAAGTTTATTGAAACTATATTTCATTTCCATCTCCCACTCTGGTTACCATTCCATACTCTTCCTCCTTTTTCTTATTCTTTTACTTTTACAACATACAAGAGTTCCATCTTTTTTTTTTTTTTTTTACTTTTTCTCCCTCTTTTCTTTTCAAATTACTTTTACCAAACAAAATATATCAAAACTAATCTACTTTCTCATCAATAACATTTTTTCTGATTTAAAATTTAAATTTAAGATTGGACTACAAATAAGAATGAAATATATGAAGACTTACACATACACTTCAGATCCAAAAAATTTAAAATGAAAAATCAATGTGTAGATAAGGTAAACATTAACCAATATGTTTTTTTCGTAATTTTATGTAATCCAGTCATTAGGGAATAAAACAAAAGCAGAAAAGAATTAACCAAAGTATTTACATTGTTGCACAACGTTGGATCATCTAAATATATTTCATGTAAGAGCGAAACACAGTAGAAATACAAATTTTCAGACCTCAGTGTCACATGATGCATCTATTTTTTTTTTTTCTCCTTTTATCAAAAAATAAGATGATGCATCCATTATATAGCATCATACAAAAAATGAAGAAAAAAACTGCAATTCTTCCGTTATCTTATATGTGGTATTTTTGGGTCAAGGCATTGAAACTTTTTCCATCTACAAGGAGCTGAAACTGATATGCTTTGTTATATACACTTTTACATCCAACAATGCAACAAATCATTTTGAACTCAGATCTTCAGCAGGGCCAACCTCAATATCAATATAATGAATGATGAGGGAATTGTTACCTCTCTCCAATGTCACAACATCAATTGGAGAGAAATACAACGTATTTTCAACTGGAACCTGGAATGCATTTGGACTGTGTCAAACCCAAGATAGGAAACCAATCCATAGTGGCACACACAGTCTTCATTCTACATTGCAACTCCTACTCCCTCCACAGCAGCTGCCATTGATGCTGAGGCCTCTTCAAGGGTCCTCTTCTTCTCAATTGTGTTGAAGGCCTCAATTATGTCACCCTCTTCCCAATCATCAAAGTCTTCCAACCCAAGTCCACACTCAAGACCAGCATTTACCTGTTTACAAACAAGGGAGAATGTGTATTCAGTCAGTAGCTACAGTGACATGGAGACAACACATATTCAACACAAAGAAACCATAGTTGAATTATACAATACACTGGCAAAATGTTGTTCAACCATTCTAAAAAGGAAGCATGAGAAAGCTATTACACAGTCGAAAAAAGGCAGCATCTGAATAAGCTTTACATGAACCATGTCATGCAACAGAAATAGAGGTGGCAAAACAGGTTACCCAACCCAATGCAGGTTGTGGGCTATAGGGAATCAGACAAAAAAATATCCAAATTCAATTTGTGCCCCTAAAAGGAACTCCGAGCCTATCTTTTGGACAACTGCGGAGACAATGAAGAAGACAGTGGAATCGTACCCGCTCTAATACCAACTTGAACAAATGAGAGGACTGAAAACACAGTGTATTCAACCTACAATGTTGGACTTATTGATGTATATATAGGACACACAGAAGAGGCAAGACACTTGCCTAAAACTCTAACCCTAAAGATGGCTACACACAAGAAAAATAATCAAAAGTAACATTACACTTCAACAATAGCTGATGCCCATTTGTCATAGCCAAATCGGGTTCACAATTGATAAGTTTCTATTAAGGAACATTTGTCCAACCGTCTTCATACTTGTAGCATGCAAATGTTGCAGTGTTATTCTTGTGTGTGAATTCTAAAAATGGGAATTAACACTGGAAGCAGAGTCATACCTCTTTAACAATTTCCTTCACTCGTCTCAAAGAATCAATAATACCAACATGAACTATTTTTCCCTTCCGCTTGACTCGAATACCACAATCTTTTAGCACCTTTCCCTCTGTAACCATGCATCCAGCAACACGACCACTACCACTGCTGAATACAGCTCGTACTACTGCTGAACCAATTGTTAATTGTTCCTACCAAAAGATAGCAATAAGTCTCAGCTAAACAGAAACTATAATATAAACCTCTAAGTACCCTTTAGAAACAGTATAAAACAAATTTATAAGTCCGTGAGATATTTTTACAAGTTTGATTGGATTTAAATGTCATGTAATAATCAATTTTCTGTGTACTCAAACAAAAGTGTGCATATGCATAATCTACACTAAGGTTACAAATCTGAAGATATGTTGATTTACCTCAACTGGTTCTAGGAGCCCTTCCATTGCCTTTCGTACGTCATCAATTAATTCATAAATAACTCTGTATAATCTAATCTCAACCGCTTTGTTATCAGCATAGCTTTTCACAGAGCCTGGTGCTTTCGCATTAAAGCCCACAATGATGGCCTTGCTTGCAACTGCAAGGTCCACATCACTAGTGTTTACATCACCTGTTGCTTCCAACAAAAACTTTAGTGTGACATTTTCTTGTGGTAGCACCTGCAGAGCTTTTCTTACAGCTTCAATAGATCCCTAGCAATGACCAAGAACAATGACATTAATTGCATGTGAAGCAATAACCACAGTAATGACTAATGATAAACGAAACATATTGCAGTTTTAGCTATTTAATACAATACAGAAAATGCCACCTTCATTGTATGTTACCTATTGTGGACATTTGACAAGGCATACAACAGATTTCCATACAGGCTAGGTTATTGATAGCAAATAGGATAAGGTTGGTATTGACACTTCCATACAGGCAACACTAAAAATTACATAATACACTCATGTTTAACACTTAAACAGGCAATGTTGTTTCCTGACAGATATATAAGCATGTCTTGGTAATTCTATTGAAGGCGAGAAAAAGCACCCAAAGTCCTCTTAGGATAGTTCGTAAAGGAAAATTGGTAAGATACATGCTACGTAAGTTATGCTCTCATTTCAATGTTTCGATACAATATATAATCTGCATGAAAAATTATATCTCGATAAAGTCATTAATAGGTTCAATCAGCCAAGCAGTTCCAAATTAAAAGTCAACCAGAAACTGTACAGATTCAAGCAACACCAGCAGAAAGAAGTGATCATACCTGAAGATCAACCTTCAAAATAATATTTAGTTGATGCAAGTCGAGTCCAGACAGCTTTCCTGAGGAAACTGCCGAAGCTAAGGAAGAAAGGGTGATCTTGCCATCTCCTGCCTTAGCTGAAATACGCTCATTTCGCAATGACTCAGCACGAGTCTCTGCCCTTTCACGTGCAGCATCAAGGGATTCAACAACCTCAAATACATCACCAGCAATAGGAACATTATTCAATCCAATAACCTGTATAAATCAGAAAATTTTGAATTAGGTGAAATTTTAGCATCTATAAAGAGCCTCACAATTCTTCTTGTGGCTCTTAAAAAGTACCTGAAGAAGGTAACTACGAAATTCAAAATCTATGGTTGTTATATTCTTTATTCTCCGCCTTATGCTACTAAGAGGGAGCAACATTGATGCCACCAACATATTTTTGTCTTTTGATTCTTTATGAGGAAAGTTTTGGAAATAATGACACTTAATGAAGTCATGAAATACTATGTTCATGTATCTCAATTTGTACGTATTCAGTGCTCATGGATATTAATTTGTAGGAAGTTGCATCAGTTATTATAACCCAGGGGAATAGTCTCCACAAAGTCTATAAGGAGCAGAATCTATGCACTACAACTGAATAAGAAGCTGTTTCATTCTCTAAGCTGCTCTCTCTTAATTCTACCCCTACCACTGAATTCCACTGAAAACATTTCCTCTAATCAATATGTTTGTAATATGAAACATCAATTAGTTGGAGGAATGAGACCAATGACTTTTTGTAGTAATTAATAATGCAACAGCTATGAAGTTCTACTTATTCTTCCCAGGCAAATCCCCCCAAAGCCCCGAAGGAGGAGAGCAGGATCAATATAGAAAAAGACAGATGAAAGAAGCATTTGTTGTAAAAGAACACATTGCAAAATCTTCTAACCACAATCTTTTATAGGATTGCTTCACCCCACACCTTAACCAGACACAAAAGTGTAGCTGATCCATTCACATCGAAGAGACAAAACCATTCTTGAATACAAAGAAAGAACCTCAAATTTGTGTTCTCCATATTAATTGGTTTGTTCTTGGTTGGTTATAGAAATATTTGTTTTGTTCAGCAATCATATATGGATGTAAATGCACATACAATAAATATAACAGACAATAATTACGTAATTTAAATGGCAATTACAGAAATTTCATGTCAACAATGAATCTCACCAATAAATAAAAGATGATAGAATCTGGATTAGAAACTACAAATAAAATTAATTTTATAAAATATTCAGGGTATTTGAGAGATCATGTTCTCTTCCCTCCCTTGAGTAAAATTCTTTTTATTAAATGATAAAGTGTAGCTCTGTCTCTAATCTCCTTGTTTATTTATAGGCAACATGCCTCATTCAAACTATTTCATTCCACTAACCTAGCTACCTAACTCACTAACGTAACCATCTAGTGGGTACCTAACAGAAGATGAGTGAATTTAATGAGCATCCAGTATTTATATTGATTAGCAAACTCATATTTGACACATGCAGATATAGTGATCCAGTCCATGTACATGTCAAAGGAAACCACATTATTAATGTGAATCATGTAATCAAATGAGTCACAAACCTGATATAGAACACTAGTTGTCCAATTTAGCTTAAGATGCTTAATGGGAAATGGTGTGTTAACTACATCACAATCCCCCCTAGTTCTTTTGTACTGTGTTATCCATTTTTTTAAGCAATTTCTCAAAGAAAAGTAGTGTTAATTATATGCCTCTTCTTTACTACGAATTTACAAACCTGTACAGGTATAGAAGGTGTAGCTTCATCAACACGCTTTCCACCATCATCAAATAATGCCCGAACCTGAGAGAAAGAAATGAAAGATATTTACAGAGGGAAACAAAGTAGAAAGGCAGAATTCAATAACCACGTGTTAAGGTCATATAGTATTGAATTTTAAGTTTACGCATCTACCAACCTTTCCAAAAGCTTCTCCACAAACTACTATGTCACCCCGTCTAAGGGAGCCATTCTGCACAATAAATGTAGCCAATGGTCCCTTTGATTTATCTAGTCCAGCCTCGATGACTGTTCCCTTTGCACTTCTATCAGGATTAGCTTTCAGCTCTTGCAACTAAACCATTAATGCTTAGATCAGAATGAACGCCAGAAAGATAAAAGAAAGCCCAAACAAGTGTATGTTTTAACTGAACAATGATGCAATGTCAATTAGTCAATAGTCTTCAGTCCCATAAAAGCATCAAAAAATAAATCAAGGTATCTCCAATATGGAGGAAACTTAAGAATGCTAGGACACAAAAACATAATAGTATTTTCTCATACCATATGCATATCATTAAATAAAAAATGGGAAGTGAGTATTAAACTCCATGTATTTTTGAGAAAAATATAGATGTGCTGAATGTGTAAACTTACTCTCATAGTGGAATTATTTCCATCTATTGATCACAACTCACAAGTATATGTCAAAAACAAGATTTTCAACCAATACACATTTATAACATTAAAATTTATAAATTAATCAGATAAAGAGATAGAATAGTTATAAAGTGGCTTAAGCTAGTCATGACACCAACAGTAAAAATACCTCAGCAACAAGCATAACAGTTTCTAAGAGATCATCCACATTCTTCCCTTTAAGAGCACTTATCTGTTCACATAAAAAACAGGAGAAAAATATAACTTCTTTAAAAGTCAAAGAAACATAAACATGGTATGAAAAGCGTCAAATAAGAAACACAAACCGGAACCATTGGGGTGTTGCCACCCCAGTCTTCTGGCATTAAACCAATTGAAGAAAGCTCCTGCATGACTCGTTCTGGATTTGCTCCATCTTTATCTATCTGTTTAAGAGAAGTAAATAATAACTTGACAACAATTTCTCAAGCCATCATCAGGTAAAGCATAAGAATTTATAAATAAGGTTGCACCCATCATGTTGACATGCCTTGTTTATAGCAATGACTATGGGTACTCCCGCTGCTTTGGCATGAGCAATAGCTTCATTTGTTTGAGGACGAATTCCATCATCGGCAGCCACAACAATAACAGCAATGTCTGTTACACTTGCTCCACGAGCTCTCATCGCTCCAAATGCCTACAGGGGCACATATATGTATTTCTTATTGAAGGGAAAGAAAGTGAAAAATTGAGTTATAGTTAAAAACTACATGTTAGCATAAGGATTAAAGGATTTGACAATGATCCAGCAGAAGGAATTGCATACTTATAAGGAAAAACTTAGAAGTGGAAAATTTTATTAAAACTGTGTATACCTCATGTCCAGGAGTGTCAAGGAAAACACAGGGCAACGTTTTGCCATCAAAAGGTACTTGCACTTTATAGGCCCCAATTCCTTGTGTGATCCCACCAGCTTCAGAAGCAGCTACCTGTTAACAATTAGTGCATCAGGCTAAAACTGAATGAGTGTAATATGAGATTTGGCAGGAGAAGCTCCAGAAATAACATAAATCCTATAAATTCTTATGCTATGAAAAGAACAAGATGCAGTCAGCAAAGAAGCACCCAGAAAAGGGAGCAGACTACGGCATAGCATTTCACTGACACAAACAACAATTATTACTAATTACTAAGCAACTATCTCTTATTGTATATAACAACTCACAATCCAGCAATCCTTTTAATTTTCTCAGCTCAGTATCTCTTTCCATAGGGCCATCGAAATGCTTGTGCTTTGAAAGTTATATTAATCCCTAATCCTTTACATTGAAATCCATGGATTGCATATTTAGGACCATATCCTTCCTGGAAACCATAGTCCAACCAGCATTGGGAACAATTGTATGCATATGTAAACTACTGTACCTAATCATAATACATAAAAGTCGAATGGTCCTAATCATTGACATAACATAACCTTTATATGCTCATGATTCCTGAAAGAAGCTGAAAGAATCATAATGATTTGATTAATTTTCACCATACCTTGCTCTTCCGTATATAATCCAAAAGAGTTGTCTGCCAATTGAAAACACCAAAATGTGTCAGCAAATGTAGGAATTCAGGGTAAATAAAACAGAGAAAAATGAAAGATACAGTGGTATCACTAACCTTGCCATGATCTACATGGCCCATAATAGTAATAACAGGAGGCCTATCTTTGAGTTTATCAAGGTCATCTTCGTCAAGAATTTCTCTTTTCTTCACTAAACCTTCCACTTTGACTGGGTCTGCATCTATGACTTCAACATCATACTCTTTACAAATCATCTTTACCATATCTTTGTCTATAGTTTGTACCCCATCTGGTTTAATCCCCTTGGAGTACAGATAACCAAGGATTTCACCTTCACTGGTGGCCAAACAGTATGCCAATTCCTCCACCAGCATACCACTGTCACCAACCTCCAAAATTTCTACTTTGACAGGAGCTGCATCCCTAGCAGCCTGAAGCCGTGCTGCCTTTCGACTTGCTTTACTCCATTTCCTTCCTTTTCTTGCTGTTGCAGCACCAGGAATAGAGACATTAAGTTCTGATGCGTCCTGAATCACATCTTCATCATCCAAAATTCGTCTTCTTCGTCCTCCCCCAGCCAGAGCACCTTTCTTCCGGAAATCATCTTTAAATTTTCCCGGGGAAGGTGCCTTCCCTGGTTTTGGAGGGGCTAGAACTGCTTGAGCAATTAGAGGATCAACAACTGGTTTCTTGGAAGCAAACTTGTCAATCAAGATGGGTGACTTCTTTTCTTTTGATTTAACCGATGTTTCAGCTGCTCCTTTGTCCCTCAAGACAACAGGTTTTTTGACAGGCGGGGGAGCTATAGAAGGTTTCGATAGTAACGCAGGTTGAGGTTTTGAAGGTTGTTGAGGTTTCAAAGGCTGAGGTTTCGAAGGTGGTTGGGGAGCACGAGTTTGAGAAACCACCTTCTCCCCTCCTCTAGTTTGAGACTTCTCCTCTTCATTCTTGTTATAACTAGGCTTTGGTACTTCCTTCACAACCTTCTGCACTGATGCAACAGAGTCCCCTTTACGCCATACACTCTTCAAGGTTTTAGACTTCAGAGATGCTGCTGAATTCACCGGTCTCTCAGTCCTAGGACTAGCACCAGCATTATTCCTTACTGGTTTATTCACTGAACCATTATTCTTATCACCATTCACCTTAGAACTCCCCAGCTTTTCCGCCTTCTCCAACACCTCCCCAAGTGATTCAATCACTTTATTCCTCTCTTCCACATCCCCAGTAGTCCTTGAGGGCCCCAAGATGGGGTCATCCCGATTGTCTGGTGCCTTCAACACAGGCTTTGGAGGAGGCTTAAGCACAAAACCAGTACCATCATCTCCACCACTCTTACTACTACTACTACTATTACTGTTAGAATCAAGGGACACTGAATTTCCTTGGTCAGCAATAAAATCAGTTGTGGTCACTGAATATCTACATACAGACAATGATAAACAATGCCATCTCTTTCTCCCCTTACAATTCCCTCTGGAAAAAGAGACCCTCCTCACCCCAGAATGAGACCTTCCAGAGGAACTCACACCCATAAGGCTCCCCAAACTCACTGGAGAAGCAAGAGAACTCATTGTTCCCTGCTTGCTCCCCACTAAAATTAACATGCTGAGTCCCACCCCACGACACTAACACACAAAAATGTTCCAAAACAAAAACACCTTCTAAAACCCCATCATATCACACACCTCAATCAACTACCCAACCTACCCAGATACCAAATTTCAACCAAGAGTGACAAACGAAGAGTAATACCAACACTTCTGGCCCAATAGAACAAAAATGGTATGGTACCTCGGTTCAAAGACAGAAGAAACTTTGGGTGTCAAATTGAGGTGGAACATGCAACTGGGAGCTTGTGAGAGAAGAAGAAGAAGAAGATGAAGATGATGATGATGACGATGATGATGAAAGAAAGAAGTGAAGGGTGATTCTGTGGCTATGGAACGTTGTGAGTGATAGGTTTATGGCATTTTCCTTGAAGGGTATGTGTGGATGGTTTTGTGCCTGCGGAATTGTGTATGTGATAAGGCTTTTTCTTTTTTTTCTTTTTTTTCTTTTTTTACTTTTTTATTTTTTATTTTTTTGTTTTTTTATGTACTTCCTTGTACTAGGAAAATTAAAAATAGGTTCGAAAAATCCTCTTAAAACATAAAAAAATATAAGGTGGAATCTAACTTCGTAAGTTTATGAAAGGTGTACCGAGGAACACGTCGTGATTAAAAATATAATTTCTATTATTAATAATAATAATTATTATTATTATTATTATTATTTTATGTAACTTGAGTAAAGTAGAAATAAATAAATAAAACATGGATATTTTTGGACAAAATTGGCTATATGATTTTTTTTTCAAGAACGAGAATTTACACGTGGCTTATGTTGTTTCTGGTTACAATGACTTACACGTAGTTTGGTCCTAATATATAAAAAAATAATAGTAGTTCTTGCAATTAGGAATGTTTGAAGATTGTATTTAATGAAGAATAATATTCTGATCTTATTATAAATTTAAGTTTTCTTCATTTCTTTTTTAATATTTAAATTTATAAAGCGGAAGGATCTTATCCAACTTTAAAGGGTTGTTTGCTTCCAGAGGTGGTACTGTTGTCGACGACGGAAGTCACAACACTACCCCATTTGGATCCATGTATTGTTGCGGGTGAGGGTGGAAGGAAAGAGAAAGGGGAGTGAATTTCGGTTCTCCCCAAAGATGAAGAGAAAGTTGAGCTAAGGAGAGCGAGTGTCACGTCATTCATAGCAAGTTACTTAGGTGCCCTTGCTTTTGTGCTTAACAGTGCCCCTGCATGCATGCCACATGAAAGCATCAGATTCCTGACTTGGCTCAGGAATCGTTTGACCGTGTGAAAGAGTGTGAAAGGTGAGTGAATGAAGTGGGTGAGGTAGGTGGGTGTGGAATGAAGCTGGCTATATAAAACGAAGCATGAAGGTGCTTCCTCCATTCACAGAAAAGCAAAGAAAATGAAGCCATTAGAGTGTGTAGTGTAGTGTGGTTGGAGAGATTCGTAAGTCATCATAGTTTGTGGTAGGGGCTTGAGTTACGTATAGCTTATTCATCTCACGTCCTGGGTTCATCTTTGTGGTTCATCTGTGGGTTCCTCTGAGTTGAGACCATGTCTCTGAAGGGTGCATAATCGATTATGGTTGAATTAGAACTGGTAACATAATCGATTATGGTGAAGATAATCGATTAAGCAAAGCTAGTAATCGATTATCTGTAAAAATTTCAACCCATAATCGATTATGTGAAGTGTGAAAAAAGGGTGATAATCGATTATGCTTGTTTTTTGCTTACTAACATAATCGATTATCCATGGATAATCGATTATCCTATGTATATAACTGAAGGGATAATCGATTATGTTCTAAATTTTGTGAAATTTGTTTCTTAATTTGTTTTATGTGATTTTCAGGCAC